>Ga0256827_10001507_pt1 | contig 14957 bp, 9 predicted proteins | sample CV84metaG_FD_185977 | JGI IMG/M metagenome (GOLD analysis project Ga0256827, IMG submission 185977) | Hydrothermal vent microbial communities from East Pacific Rise, Pacific Ocean - CV84 | ecosystem: Environmental > Aquatic > Marine > Hydrothermal vents | place: Pacific Ocean: East Pacific Rise... | reverse complement strand
TTTATATCTTGATTATGTATTGAGATTTTTTGACCACTCAAACTTTAAAGGTTGGCCAAATAAAATAGAGACTGTAACATATCATTGGAAAAATGATAAGGATAGATTTATCAAAGAGGTTAAGAGTAAAAAAATTGATGTTCTTATTGGTAATATTCCTGCTACTGCTTATGAAACTTTTCGTGAGATTGCTAGAGAACTTCCACATGTTAGATTTATCCCATCTATGGATACACAATTTTCTAACAAATCAAAAGAGAATGTAACCAGATTTGCATGGAAATATGGTTTACCTATCCCTAAAACTTATATCTATTATAATCATGATAATGCTTATAAATTTTTGAAAAAAACAAAGTATCCAAAGATAATTAAAAAATCTTATGGACCATCAAATTATGGTGGTTACTTTGTACATAAGGTTGATTCTTACAAAGAGGCAAAAGAACTTTTTGCTGAGAAAAAATACCACCCTATGTATTTTCAAGATTTTGTACCTATGGAAGCAGATATCCGTGTAATGCTTATAGGTCATAAACCTGTATGTGCTTTTTGGCGTCGTGCTCCAGAGGGTGAGTGGCTTACAAATACTTCTCAAGGTGGAAGTATGGACTATATGGATGTTCCTAAAAATGTTCTTGATTTAGCTGTAAAAGTATCTAAGGCTGCAAAAGCTGAGTATTGGGCTTGTGATGTTGCTTATGGTAAAGATGGTAAGGTTCGTATACTTGAGTGTGCTACTGCCTTTGCTGCATTCCCTTATATAAGAGATTGGATTGGTCAGTATATCATGTGGAGTCTTTCTGAAGGTCGTTTTAGAAAACCTCATATGCCAATGTTTAACTGGGAAGAGTTAGGTAAGATAGATGCTTCACTTCTTAGAACTATGAGACATATAACATTTGGTAATTTTTCTCCGTCATATGATGGTGCTTATTTTGGTAAGAAAAAGAAAAATTATGGTGGAAAATCTGTTTACTTACATAAACTTGATGATAAATACAAAGTGTATGATGTTAAGCGTAGATGGAGTGAAGAGTGGCCAAGTGAAAAATGGAACTATCAAGACAACTTAGCACTTAATCCAGCAAAAACAAAATCTGGTAAGTCTACTAAAAATGCACCAAATCCAACTGGTGATGAGTCACAAGAATCTGAGCAAGAAGCTAAGATAACTAAAAAAGAACTTACTGAATTTTTAACATCTGTTGAGGGTATAGGTAAGAAAAAAGTTGAAAAAATTATAGACCATTTTGGTGATGTAGAAGAGGTTGTTGGTGTTATACATCAAAATACTTCTATCTTAACAGAAGTAAAAGGTATTACAAAAAAATTAGCGGCTAAAATTGAGAAAGCTTGGAAAAAACTTTTAAAATAGTAATATTTCTTTTACTATTTATCACCTCTTTAAATGCAAGAAGCTTCACACAAACTTCAGGGGATGTGTTGGCTCTTGTTATACCTGCAACTGCATACGGAACAACTTTATATCTTGATGATAAAGATGGGCAGATAGAATTTTATAAATCATATGGTTCAACTTTGGCTACAACATTAGCTTTAAAATTTACAGTAAAAAAAACAAGACCTGATGGTGATGGTGATGATTCTTTTCCATCTGGACACACTTCAAGTGCTTTTTCTGGTGCAAGTTTTATACACATAAGATATGGCTTTAAGTATGCGATATTGCCTTATTTAGCTGCAGTATATACAGGGTATACCAGAGTTGAAAGTGATAGACATTATGTAAGTGATGTTGTCGTTGGTGGGCTTATAGGTGTCGCATTTAGTTGGTTGTTTGTAACATCAAATGAAAAATACACGCTAACGCCAATAGTAGAGAAAAACTTCAAAGGTTTAAAGATAAGTTATAATTTTTAAACTTTTTATAATTGTTAGTCACATTGAGGAAGTAGTTTTAAGAAGCTTTCTACTGGTACAGCACGTGAACAATAAAATCCTTGGTATGTATTTGCTCCTATACCTTTTATAAACTCTAATTGATGTTTACTTTCTACTCCCTCTATAACACTTTTCATGTTAAATGTATTTGCCATTTTTACTATCATTTTGATTAGTTCTTTATTTGAGTTATTGTCTATATTTTGTATAAAGTATTTATCTATTTTGAGGTTGTTTGCTGGTAATTTATTTAGATAAGTGATAGATGAATAACCAGTTCCAAAGTCATCTATAGAGATAGATATACCATGTTCTTTTAACTCATTTATCTTGATGATAGTTTTTTCAAAATTACCTATAAGCTCATCTTCTAATATCTCTAATTCGATATAAATTGGATTTATATTATATTTATTTATGATATCAAGAGTGTTCTGTAAAAAATCATCTTCTAGTAGTTCCCTTGCATGGATATTTATAGATATAGTTCCTTTAAATACTTTACTGTGTTCTTGTAAAAATTTTGAAACCATAGTTATAGCTTTTTTGGTTATCAGTGGCAATAAATTTATATCTTTTATAACATCTAAAAAATCTTCTGGATAAAGTATACCTTTAGTTGGATGTTCCCATCTTATAAGAGCTTCTGCACCACATATCTCATTTGTTTGTACATCTGTTTTTGGTTGTAGATAGAACTTAAATTCATCATTTTTTATACCTAGTTTTATCTCTTCTTCTAGTATATTTCTTTGTTTTAGTCTTAGTTCTATAGTTTTATCAAAAAATACGTATCTGTTTTTACCCTCATGTTTTGCTTGATACATAGCAGTATCAGCATGTATAAGTACATCTTTTACATCCTCTTCATTTGCAGGAAATATCTTTATCCCTATACTTGAGCTTATATTTATTTTATGTTCGTTTATCATAAATGGTTTTTTTATAGCTTTTACTAGGCTATGAGCTTTGTTCTTAGTTTTTAGTATTGCATCTTCTTTATCATCAGCAATATTTGTTAGTATAACTATAAATTCATCCCCACTGATTCTTGAAAAGATATCTTCTTCTCTTAGTACAGATTGTATGCGTTTTGTTACCTCTATAAGAAGTTTATCTCCAATATCGTGTCCATAGTTATCATTTACAGCTTTAAAGTGGTCTAAATCTATAAAGAGCAGGGCATGTATAAAGTCATGCCTTCTAGCTTTTACAAACTCCTCTTTTAGTCGTATGTTAAGTGCTTTTCTGTTTAGTAAGCCAGTAAGTGAATCATGATCAGCTTGATGTTCTGCTCTTTGTTGAGCCTCTTTAAGATCTGAAATATCTAAAAATTGAGCAATATAGTTAGTGGTGATACCATGTGAATTTTTGATAGCTGTGATAGATAGTCTCTCTTGGTAAATATCTCCATTTTTTCTTTTATTATATATCTCATCACTCCATTGACCTTCTGTATGAATTTTGTTCCACATCTCTTTATAAAACTCATCTGGATGTTTCATAGATTTTAAAACTCTTGGATTTTTACCTATAACTTCACTAGCACTATATCCTGTAATTCTTGAAAAAGCTGCATTTACTTTTAAGATAGTTCCATTTGTATCTGTAATGGTCATAGCTTCATGAGAGTCAAATGTATAAGCAGCTATACTTAGTTCGTTCATCGTACTCTCTTCTTTATCTATCAAACGTTTTAAAATATATATCAGAAATAAAAATGCAAAGATAGAAAATACCCATAAAATAGCAGTGATTATCAAAGATAATTTAGCTTCTTCTTTTACTTTTTTTGCATCTTTGATGATTATATCAAGCATCTGTTGTGTTATAAGTTCTAGTTGATTTATGTATAGTGTACTGGTGTTAAACCATTTTTGTGCATCACTTTTTTTGAGTTTGTTATTTAAAAAATCACTCTCTAAGTTTTTAAGTGAAGTTGAGAGTTCATAAGGTATATTTGAGTTATAAAGATTTGTAAATATTAAAGATCCAGTATAAAGTATCTCATCTTTTAATCTTTTGCTATTTGCTTGTATGTTTAGTATCTTATTTATACACTTTTGATCAAGTGTATCTGAAAGTATTTGATTGTAGATATAAGCTCTCTCTAGTCCCATTAACTCTTTTGTATAAAGTAGCTTGGATAAAGTCATAGAATCTAAAGTTTGTGCATATAGATAGTTCATAAATACATCTACAATATTTAAAAGATTTTTATTTATATTTTCATAATAATCTATCTCTTCTTTAAATGATATATGATGTTTTATAACTAATTGTCTTATATGATTTATTTTATTGTATTGATTTATGATATTTTTGACTGATGCTTTATTTTTATCTCCAAGTATATTATATAAGTCTTTTTTTTCAGATGTTACTGTATTTATATAATATATGAAATTTTGATATGCTTTATCAGTTAAATTATACTGTTTTTGAAGTTTTTCTTTTATACTAGTGTCTTTTGAAACTATATATCCCGCACTAATACCTCTTTCGATTTGTATATTGTGGATAAGATCACTTGTTGTGTTTGTGATATGTGCAGATAGTACATAAAGGTTACTATTTAAGTATTGAGTAAATTTTGATGTTATAAATGAATAAGAAAAATATATAAGGGCTACGGTTGGCATTGTAAAAATTATAATTATTTTAAATTTAAGAGATTTGTAGTCCATAGAACATTTTATCATATTTTAGTAGTTAAAATATTTTATAAAGATATGTAGGTAAAGTTTGATATTGTATGTTTCATAACGAAACATACAATAAAAATGTTATTAATAGTTAATAGCTACTTTGTAAGTTGGATCATCTTCTTCATAAGAACAGTGTGGTCCAGCTTTTGTCATTATACTTTTGCAATCTTTACTAAGGTGACGAAGAAGTAGTTGCTTGTTAGCTTCTTCATACTTTTTAACTATAGCATCTATAGCTTCTACACCTGAAAAATCCATAACTCTTGCATCTTTAAAATCAATAACAACTTTTTTAGGATCATCTTGTATATTAAAATTATCTGAAAATGTAGTAGCACTTCCAAAAAATAGTGGACCTTCAAGAGTATACACTTTAGTACCATCCTCCTCTATATGAGTTTTTGACCAGATACGAGCATGTTTCCAAGCAAAAACAAGAGCAGATATGATAACACCTGCTATAACTGCAACAGCTAAATCTTCAACAACTGTAATGATAGTTACAACAAGCATAACAAAGACATCTGAACGAGGCATATGTTTAAGATGAGAATAGCTTGACCACTCAAAAGTACCTATACTAACCATAAACATGATACCAACTAAAACACCAACAGGGATGGCGTTAAGAACATCAGTAAGAGATATAACAAGTATCAAAAGACCAACTGCAGCAGTAAAAGAAGATAAACGACCAAGACCACCTGAAGTATAGTTGATGATAGATTGACCTATCATTGCACATCCAGCCATACCACCAAAAAAACCTGTAGCTATATTTCCACATCCAAGTGCTATACACTCTTGGTTTCCACTACCTCTTGTTCCACTCATCTCATCAAGTACCGCTAGTGTAAGTAAAGACTCTATAAGACCAACTAACGCCATTATAACTGCATATGGTAAAACCATAATGATAGCATCAAGACTAAATAGTGTATCTGGTACTATAAGGTGTGGTAGTTGCCCTTTAAACTGAGTTAAATCTGCAAGTGAGCCAACCAGAAGTGTATCTGCCCCTGTAAAATAAACTATCAATGTTATAACAACGATAGCAACAAGCCCAGAAGGAACAGCTTTTGTGTACTTTGGTAAAAAATGCATAATTAGCATAGTTGCTATAACTATGATATACATACTTGCACCTTGTCCTTCAAAAAACTTAAACTGAGCCATAGCTATAACTATAGCTAAACCATTTACAAACCCGTAAAGAGCAGGTTGTGGAACTAAACGGATAAACTTTCCAAGTTTTAAGAGTCCAACTGTGACTTGTATAACTCCAGCTATGATAGTTGCTAAAAGTACATAGTTCAACATATGAACATATAACTCATCTCCACTAAGACCTGTTGCACTTAGTTTGTTGTTAGCTTCTATAACAAGCCCGATGATAACAACAGCAACACTCCCAGTAGCACCACTTATCATACCAGGTTTACCACCTATAAGTGCAGTAACAAGACCTATGATAAAAGCAGCATATAGACCAACGATAGGGCTAACATTTGCTATAAAACTAAAGGCAATAGCTTCTGGGACTAAGGCAACTGCAACAACTAAACCTGATAGAACATCATTTTTGATGTTTGGTGATGCATATTTTTTGATATCGAACAAATTATCCCTTTAGTGAGCTTAGTTGCTCTAGTACTTTTGCTTGTTTAGCTTGTGCATCTGATAATAATACACGGTTTTTCTCTAGTACATCCTCTGGTGCATTAGCTACAAACCTTTCATTGTTAAGCATACCGTTTAGTTTACCTATCTCTTTTTGTAGTTTTTCATCTTGTTTTGTAAGTTTGTTGATTATTGGCGTTAGGTCTATACTATCTGTTGGTATAAAAGTTTCACATTTATCTGAGATATCACTAACAGAATTTTCAATTTTTTCTTCTGTAAATATTAACTCTTCAACTTTTGCAAGTCTAGCGATAAATGGAGTCATCATATCTTTATCTTTATCAGAGATACCATCTATCTTCACATAAGCTTTTTGTATCTTTTGGTTTGCCATATCTACAAGAACTTTTGCACGACGGATAGATATAATAGCGTCCATTATGATCTCAAATTTAGCTTCCTCTTTTCTTTGTTTTGTTTTAAAAGGAAATTTTTTAATCATGATAGAAGTATCAGACTCCAATGATGTACCACTTAGTTGATGATAAAGATGCTCAGTTATAAAAGGCATAAAAGGGTGAAGAAGTTTCATGGCTTCTTTGAAAATAGCACCAAGTTCTACGATAGCACCTTTATCTGCTTTACTCAGTTCTATACCCCAGTCACAAAATTCATTCCATAAAAATTTGTACATAACAAGTGCAGCATCGTTGAATTTATACTCTTCTAAGTTCGCACGTACCTCTTTTGTAGCATAGTTTAGTCTACTCATCATATAGCGACCAAGATCAGTTTCTATGCAAAAGCCACTCATATCAGGAAATATATCTACATTCATCTGTAGATATTTACTTGCATTGTAGAGTTTGTTTGTAAAGTTACGGTTTTGTTCAAGCTTTTCTGTACTCATACGGATGTCACGACCTTGAGCTGCAGATATAGCAAGAGTAAAACGAAGTATATCAGCTGAGTAAGTGTTTATCATATCAAGAGGATCTATAACATTTCCTTTTGACTTACTCATCTTATTTCCATGTTCATCACGAACAAGTGCATGAAGGTAGATATGGTTAAATGGTAATTGACCGTTAAAATTTTCACCCATCATCATCATACGAGCAACCCAGAAGAAAAGGATATCAAAACCTGTGATAAGTAGAGTATTTGGATAGAAATCTTTCATATCATCTGATTTGAAAAGTTTATCCATCTCTACATCACCATTACCCCAACCAAGTGTTGAGAATGGCCATAGAGCAGAAGAGAACCAAGTGTCTAGCACATCAGGGTCTTGAGTCAGGTTTTTACTTGCACATTTTGGACATGAGTCTGGTTTTTCTTCAAGTGAAGCAAATTCATGATCACACTCATCACAGTAAAATACAGGTATCTGATGTCCCCACCAAAGTTGACGAGAGATACACCAGTCACGAAGTTCACCCATCCAAGAGTTATATGAGTTTATCCAGTGTGGTGGAAAAAATGTCGCTTCACCAGCATTTGTTTTTTCTATAGACTTATCTGCAACTTTACTTCTTACAAACCACTGTTTTGATATATAAGGTTCAACAATATTTTTACATCTGTAACAGTGTCCAACCTGATGTTTGTGATCTTCTATCTTAACTATAAAACCCTCTTCATCAAGACGTTTTACTATGGTCTCACGAGCTTCAAGTCTCTCTAAACCTTTAAACTCTCCAGCATAATCATTAAGTATACCTTTTTCATCAAAAACTGTTATAAATTCTAAATTGTGGCGTTTTCCAACTTCGTAGTCATTTTGATCGTGAGCAGGTGTAACTTTAACAACTCCTGTTCCAAACTCCATATCAACATGTTCATCAGCGATGATTTTTACAGTTCTCTCAAGAAGTGGAAGTTTTATCTCTTTACCTATGATATCTTTATATCTTGTATCTTCAGGGTGTACCATAACAGCAGTATCACCAAAGTATGTCTCAGGTCTTGTTGTAGCAACTTCTACACTTCCATTTCCATCAGCAAATGGATAAGTGATATGGTAAAACTTACCATCAGTATCTTCATGCTCAACCTCTATGTCAGATAAGGCACCATCATGTGTACACCAGTTAACCATATAGTTTCCACGAACTATAAGTCCGTCGTTATAAAGTTTTACAAATGCTTCTTTAACAGATTTCTGTAATCCCTCATCCATAGTAAAACGTTCTCTTTCCCAAGCTGGTGATACACCCATTTTACGAAGTTGTTCGGTCATAATACCAGCAGATTCTGCTTTCCATTTCCAAGCACGTTCTAAAAATGCTTCTCGTCCTATCTCCTCTTTTGTTGTACCCTCAGCTAAGAGTTGTTTTTCAACTACATTTTGAGTAGCGATACCTGCATGGTCAGTCCCTGGTTGCCAAAGAGTTTTATAACCATCCATACGTTTGTAACGAGTGATAATATCTTGAAGTGTAAATGTTAGTGCATGACCTATGTGTAAGCGACCTGTTACATTTGGTGGTGGCATCATGATGGAAAAGTTTTTTCCATCTTCTTGTATATCTTTGTTACCATCTATCTCGAAGTATTTTCTATTTTCCCAGATTTTGTAGTATTTACTTTCTGTTTCTTGTGGATTGTATTTGTTATCTGACATATAATCGCCTTGAAATTTATCTATTTAAAATTTCGCGATTATATCTAAAAAGAGGTGAGGGTTTGCTTATAAACCTGTAACTCTCTTTTTGATCTCTATTTTATCTTCGTACATATTTTTGTCTGCTTTTTCTATAACAGTTTCTAGTTTATCATCTTTGTTGAATTCTACACCACCTAGTGAGAAACTAACTCTAAACATAGTGTCATGTGCTTTTAGCTTTTTACTTATAACATCTTCTCTTATCTCTTCTAAATGTTTTATAGCATCTTTAAGAGATGTGTTATTTGAAAAGATTATGATAAATTCATCTCCACCGTATCTTATCACGTTTTGTTTACTCTTTTTAAGTTGGTTAGCTATATAGATAAGAACTTTATCACCTATAATATGTCCGTGAGTATCATTTACTTGTTTAAAATAATTTAAATCTACAATCACTAAAGTACCAGACTTCTTAAAGTTGGTTGAAACTTCATCAAGGTAATGATCATGAAGCCATTTTCTGTTGTAGGCGTGAGTAAGTTCATCTTTATAAACAGATTCTTTTAACTTTTCTACTTCTGCACGTAATGACTCTGTTTCTTTTAGAACCTCTTCAAGTAAATTCTCATCTTTATCTTTTATTGCTGTTATAGCTTTTGTAGCACTATCACTAAGTTTTGATGCATTTTTTGAAGCAGTCTCTTGTAGTTGTGTAAGTGATGAACACTCCATCTTTAGTAAATCTTTTGATAGTTCAACTTCATCATCTATCTCTGCGTGATGTTTTGTAGCATATTCTGAAAAGATAGAGGCATAGATACTAGGAGTGACAACTGGCATCTGTAAAACACTATCTTTTGTATCATTAGAGATAATTTTTAAAATTGTGTCATTTGTATCCATTTTAATCCTTGTAAATGTTTAATTGCTATTTATGATAAATTTTATCATAATTTAGATTTAAAGATGTATATAATTTTAGTTTCTTTATATAATTGTATTTTTATGAGTAGTATTTTCAATTATAGATAAAGTTTCTATAATATAATCGTTTATTTACTGCTTTTTTACTAAATAATGTGTAAAATTATAAAAAGGTTTTATTATAAGGTATTTGAAAATAATTCTTTTAGTAGAACTTTTTATTTTATAAATAATAAGGAAAATATTATGGGATTTTTCAAAAGTAGCGTACCAAAATATGATTTTGGATTTGTTGCAAAAGAGGTAGAACTTATATTAAATGATAAAGAGATTATAATCTTTGAAGATGAAAGAAAATCTCTTACATCAGATGATATAGAAAATAAAATAAAAACACTTTTTACTATAAAAGATAGAGAAAATTTTTATTGGCAGGAGTTTAAAAGAACTTATCCAGTCGGTATGTTTGCTGTATCGCCTGATAGAAAGTTTCTTGAATGGAATGATACTTTTGCTACTTTGATAAAGTGGAGTGGTAGTGAACTAAGAGATGTTAGTGGTGCGGGAAAAGTTTTATGGCCAAGTAACCCTAGTGAATGTCAAGTTTGTAAGATCGTAAAAGAGTACGATATGACAAAAAAAATGGCTGGATATGGGCATGCAAATATAGAAGATAAAAATGGACTTATTATCCCTGTCTTTGTTTATATCATCCCAGTTTTTATCAAAGGTAGACTAGATAGAACATTTGTTATCGTCAGAGATAGAAGAGAAGAGATATCAGAAAGAAGAAAATTTTTATCAAGAGAGATAGAACCTATCGTAGAGCGTTTAGAAAAACTTAAAGAGCGTGATATATCAGACTTGATGTCTTTAGTTGAAGACTCAGAATTAAAAGCTATAGAAAGTCCAATAAATTCTATAATAACCACTCTTCAAGGGATAGTAACACAGATACAATTATCAGCAGATAATGTAGATAAAGAGTCTCAAGAAACAAAATCTGTTGTTGAAGCATCGGTAGAATGGGCAGGTGGTGAGTTTCAACAAGCTCAAGCAGAGCTTGTTGAAAAAGCACAATCTCTTGAGAGTTCAACTGCTGAGATAGAGGGGATGGTTGGTCTTATAAAAGATATAGCAGATCAAACAAATCTTCTTGCGTTAAATGCAGCTATTGAAGCGGCACGAGCAGGGGAACATGGACGTGGTTTTGCTGTTGTCGCTGATGAGGTTAGAAAACTAGCTGAGAGAAGTCAACATGCTACTTCTGAGATAACATCAACTATATCTATCATTAAAGATGCTACATATACTATGGTTGCAGATATTAACAAAGCAAATAAAGATGGTGAAAAACTTGTAGATGATCTATCTACTATAAGTAATAATGTAGATACTATCGAAACACATATATTATCACTAAAAGAGGCCGTAACTGGATTTAAATTTTAGTTTTTAAAGTTATCTAGCTATAATTCCACTCTTAAATTTTAGAGTAAGGATGTGCTGTGCCGTTATCACGTTTAAATGAAGAACAATACGCCGCGGCAACATCCACTTCTTCTCAAAACCTTATAATTGCATCTGCTGGGACAGGAAAAACTTCAACTATAGTTGGTAGAATAGGGTATCTGTTAAATATTGGCGTTAGAGCTGATGAAATACTTCTTTTAACCTTTACAAATAAAGCTGCAGCTGAGATGATTGCTCGTGTGGCGGAATACTTTGGTAAAGAGATAGCAGCTAAGATAGATGCTGGAACTTTTCATGCGGTTAGTTATAGATGGCTTAAAAAGTATGATAAAAAGGTTGTTTTAAAGCAACAAAGGGAGTTAAAAACACTTTTTAGAAGTGTTTTTGAAAAGCGTTCTTTTATGCATATAGAAGCAGAAGTTACTCCTTATGGTGGAAATTATCTATATGACTTATACTCTTTTTATCAAAATACTGAACTAGAGAAAGATTTTGAAGAGTGGATAAAAGAGAAATATGAAGAGCACGATCAGTTTGCTTTGATATATGCTGATGTTGTTGATGAATTTGAAAGACTTAAAAAAGAGTATGGTTTTGTAAACTTCAATGATCTTCTTTTAAATTTTAGAGAGATGTGTAAGAATAACAACCTTGGATATAAAGAGGTTCTTGTTGATGAGTATCAAGATACAAATGCACTTCAAGGTACTCTTATAGACGCTATGAATCCACCATCATTGTTTTGTGTTGGGGATTATGATCAAAGTATATATGCATTTAATGGTGCCGATATAAATATTATAGGATCTTTTACAAAAAAGTTTCCTAATGCCAAAGTTCATACTTTAACCAAAAATTATAGATCTTCTGTTCCTATACTATCACTTGCAAATAAGGTGATAGAACATAATGAAAGGATATATCCTAAAAAATTAGAAGTTACTAGAAAGTTTGATGCCCAAGCTCCGAAACTTTTGGCATATGATGAACTGTTTGATCAGTATCATGCTATGGCTGCACAGATAAGAGATACTATAACACCAAATGAAGAGATAGCCGTTATATTTAGAAATAATTCCTCTGCAGATGGGATAGAGGTTGGGCTTCGTGAGCTTGGTATACCATGTAAAAGAAAAGGTGGAACAAGTTTTTTTGATGCTAGAGAGATAAAAGCTATTCTTGATCTTTATACTCTTTTGGTTAATGAGTCAGATATGATGGCATTTATACATGTTTTTGAATTTGCACGTGGGATAGGAAGTGCCATGGCGAAAGAGCTATATATAGCCTTAAAAGCAGTTGGTAATGGAAGTATATTTTATGGTCTTTATGCACCTGATGAATCTATAAGAAACCCTTTTGAAAAAAGAAAACTCAATCATCAACTGGGTCTTTTTGATGACTTTTTAGAACTTGGTGCAGTTGGAAAGTATGCAAAACTTGGATTTGAAGCAAAATTTATGAAAAATCCTGTATTGAAACATCCAAAGCTTACAAAAGATAGTGCTACTTTTTTACATAATTTTTACTTACTTTTTAGGGATTTAAAGGGGATAAAAAGACCACAAACAGTAGTAGAAAAGATAACAAAGTCTGATCTCTTTAAGTATATAGCAGAAGTGTTATCTATAAAAAGAGCAACATTAAAAGATGGTAGTGTTGATGAAAAACAAAAAACAGAGGCACTTGTAAGGATAGAGAGAAAAAATATACTCTTAAGAGAGTTGTGTAAGCCATACAATGAACATGAGAGATTTTTAAATGCAATGATACTAGGTTCTTCTGACTTAACTCAAGGGGAGGGGGTAAATCTATTAAGTGTTCATGCTTCTAAAGGTTTAGAATATAAAGAGGTTTATGTAGTTGATTTGATGGATGGAAGATTTCCAAATCGTAAACTTATGCAGCGAGGTGGTAGTCTTGATGAAGAGAGACGTTTGTTTTATGTTGCTGTAACTAGAGCTAAAGATATTTTGTATCTAAGTTATGCAAAATATGACAAGATAAAAAAGCAAAATTTTGCACCAAGTCAGTTTTTGTACGAAGCTGGCTTGGTACCTAAAGATGAAGCTTACAGAAAGATGGTTATGTCTGAAGAAGATAAAAAGTAGTATCGTTTACCTTGTTTCTACTCTTAATTTTCTTGTTTCTATAAAGTATGTATGTCCAAGATATATAACGTAAAATACCGATGCAAAAAACACTACAAATGGGATAAGTGAAATAAGATATAAACCAAGTGTTTTCATTCTAAGTGATGTTGCGTTGAAAAACTTTATCTTCATAGCTTCATCTTTTGTACATATATTAGAACTTACATCATATGTCATCATTTTATGAAAAAAGTAATATAGTGGAAAGTTAAATGCTATGATATTTATAAGTGGTATAAAGTATAGTGGAACAAATACTATAAACATAATCATCATTATAATTATCCATTTTAGCACAAGAAGTAAAGATTCTACAAAATTTGAATGCCCTATCATATCTACATCTTGATAGTGTCTCATTTGTATCTCTTTTAGTATGACAGGTGTCATAAATCCAACTATGATAATAGCTACAAAAACAGAAAAATATAATGTTAGAAAACTTCCAATAGTATAGACAAGAAAAGTTGCAATCCAAGATGTTAATGCATTGCTCATCAGGTACTGTATAATGGCAGTTCCTTCAAGAGTTGCAGCAAAACTGTCTGTATGTGGTACACCATCAACTATAGTTGTTTGAGTACTTTGTATATCCATCGTTCCCATCTGATCTAAGCCATAACCAGCTACTACAAAAAAGATGATATACATAACTATCATACTAAGTATAAACGGCATGATAGAATACTTTAACATTTTAGATGTAAAGAGATCCTTTATACTAAGAGAAAGAGTGTTTACTTCTGTATCCATATCTTATAAATTACTCTCAATAATTTTATATGCTTTGTTCATATCATCTTCTTGCATCTTTCCAGATTTGTAAAAAAGTAATCTACCATCTTTACCAAATATCAAAACATCTGAAGCATCATCCTCTAATCCCCACTCTTTTACAAGTACACTTTTTTTATCTTTTACATACAGTGTGTTTGGAAATTCCTCTTGTTTGCCTGCTAAAATTTTTTCTATAACAAAGTTAGGTTTCCATGTGGCTGCAAGATTTATGATTGCCATAGTTTCATAGTCGCCTTTTTCACTATAATGCTTTTTTTTAAGTTCTTGTGTAAAGTGGTCATTTACATCTTTTTCATCTGGATCTACATAAAAAACAACATATACATTGTCTTTTATGATACTTGAACTCCAAGGGGCAGAATCTTTAACTAAACCACCATCTTCACCAGATATAGTAACTTCTTTTGGAACTTCACCAACTGTTATAGCTTGTAAGTTTATAGTAGCAAGTAGTGCTAACGCCAATATCTTTGATTTCATAAGTTACTCCATGATTTTATATGGCGTTATTTTATACTTTAAAAGTGAACAAAAGATAGACAGTTATCTAAAGTTTGTTCTTTGCATAGGTGGTTTGTAGTGTGGATCTTTACCCTCTATAGTCCATAACTCTTTAGAAAGTAGAGATATAGTTTTTTTCATATCCTCTTCAACAAGTACAAAATTATCAAATGTTTTACTTAAAAGTTCTATCTCTTCATCTATACTTTTTTGTTTATCCAATTTATCAAGCTTTATAGATGTTTTGTTTTTAAGTAGATA
>Ga0256827_10001506_pt1 | contig 14967 bp, 11 predicted proteins | sample CV84metaG_FD_185977 | JGI IMG/M metagenome (GOLD analysis project Ga0256827, IMG submission 185977) | Hydrothermal vent microbial communities from East Pacific Rise, Pacific Ocean - CV84 | ecosystem: Environmental > Aquatic > Marine > Hydrothermal vents | place: Pacific Ocean: East Pacific Rise... | reverse complement strand
TAATGAGAAAAAAAATTCTGGTAGCGAAATGGATGTTAAATTTTACATATTAATTGGTGCAATTGCACTAATCGCAATCATTATTATTATTCTTATTATTATGATGATCAAAAAAAGTAAAAATAAGAATGCTTCTGGAATCTCTCGTCCGGTTTCGCCTTCGACAGCTCCACCTCCTCCACCAGCACCTTCCAAAACTCCTCCTGCCCCGGTTTTTCAGGAAGAAGAGTATAAAACAATAAAAATTGTTCGCGATCCTTCACGTACCTTAAAATTTATCCCCGGTGAATTAGAAATTATTTCAGGTGACGATTCAGGAAAATCTTTCAGGTTGACCGGTTATCCAACAGCTAGAGGTTCTGTTGTTACTTTAGGCACTCAACCAGCAGAAGGAGATCGCAAATTTGCCCATATCTTAATCGATAAAAAATTCAGAACAGTATCGCGTCATCAAGCCGAGTTTATATACAAAGATAATGAGCAAAAACTTTATATAAAAAATCTCTCTAAAACAAACCTGACAAGAATAAATGATGTTGAATTAAAACCTAACGAAGAGGCTGAAATAACAAATGGCTCCTCTGTTACAACGGGTGAACTTACATTTAGATACACCGTTTAAACGCTTGTTTCTTATCGCCAAAAGAACGCTAATAATGAGTTCTTTTGGCGATATATTGGCTTTAAAAACTATACTATAATGAAAAAGTATCAACATACATTTTTAACTGAAAAAGGCCGTCGGGAAACAAATCAGGACAATGTTGCTGTTTTAGTTGATAATAAACACAAGGCATATCTTTTAGTAGTAGCAGATGGTATGGGAGGCTATAAAGGTGGAGAAACGGCAAGTAAAATTGTGGTGGATGCAGCTGCCGCTATCTTTGAAAAAGCCCAGAAATCTTTAAAGAACAAAAAGAAATTGAAACATGTTATTCAATTAATACTCGACACAGCACAACAAAACATCAAAGAATACATTACCCAAAACCCTGAATTGTCAGGTATGGGAACAACATTAGTTTGTTTACTGGTTGTTGATAATATGGCAGTATGGGGTAATATTGGTGATAGCCGGGCATACCTTCAGATTGGTGATACTGATCCTAAGCAAATCACTCACGATCATTCTTTGGTGCAGGATTATATGGACAAACATTCCGGAAGTGTTCCTGGTAATTATTTGAATAAATACAGCAATGTTATTACAAGGTCGATAGCCGGCTCTAGTGATAAGATTGATATTTTTCCAGCTAATGAAGATTTTTTAAGGATTGAAGATGATTTTACTTTTCTTCTATGCAGTGACGGACTTATCCTTGATAAATCTTACGATTATTCCTATTTCTTTTTTGATATAATTAACAAAGCTGGTTCTTTTGATGAGGCTGTAACGAACCTGTATAACTGGGCTTTTGATTCTGGTTCTACCGATAATATCTCTATCGCAATATTGTCCAATAAAAAAACCAGTAAAAGAAAAACTAAAGTAAAAAAGACTTATGCCATTTTAACCATATCTCTTATTTTATTAATTCTTGGAGGAGCAGTATATTATTACAGTATTAAAAAAGATTTCTTTAAAATAGAGCATGTTACTAATAAGTCAGAAGACAAGAAAATAGAAGGTCAAACAAATACCATACCAACAGGTAGTCAATGGCAAGGGTTTACTAATACAAAGTCATTAACTTACAATTTAAAAGGAAATACCGATTGGTCATGGTCAATAAACTGGCACGAATACAATAATAGCAACAACAGCACAACCTATATTTTAAAAATTGTAAATAAAAAGAATCCGCATAAAATTGTTTCAGAGCAAGATAATATTATTAATGAACATATTACAATTAAAGATCTTGAGAACCAATTAAAAAAATTAAACCCAGGCGCTTATGAAATTGAATTATTTGCAAAAACAAATAGTGGTGATACATCTAAATCTCCAAATAGCATTACGTTAACTGTTAAATAAAACATCCAATGAAATATTCTTTTGGTTTCACAGTAACATTGTTCCTATTTTTTACAAACGGACTATTCGGGCAAAATACAAATTCTCATTATAAAATTGCTTTTACCGATACAAATCACTTCACGATAGTTATTGATAGTATCTATATTAATATTCCTGAAAAACCAACAATTGTTCTAAACGGAAAAGATTCTATTATTGTAATAGATTCATTTAATATTAGTCGATCCCCCATTGAGTTTAATGATGTATATATAATATCTTTATCTAAAAAACCACCCCATATTACCAATCTGACAATTAAAAACCACAAGGTACACATTTATTATTTTGATTTAAATTCAAAAATGCTCTATCCACTTGATGAAAGTTCAAAAGCATATTTAAAAACCAAAAATAAAACGAGACAACAACTGTCAACCGAGGTAAAGAATAATAAAAGTAAAAAGCATAATTTAATTATTTACAGCGTTGAAAAAAATACCGCTAATTCAATAAAACTATTAAAAACCTTTTTTAGCAAATTGCCTTTATTATATGCGATGGTCAACACTGGTGTAGAAAATAAAACAAAGTTTTGTTCAATTATACCTGGTGAATGTTTTTGGGATACTACCAAAAATAGTAATGTCGATATTGAAAGAACAGAAAATTATTATAATCACTTTTCGAAAATAAATTGTTATTTATCATACAATAAACCCCGTCGCAAGGTTTCAGATGTTTTAATAATAAATGATCATAGTATTATTAAGATTCCTTTTACAGTTAACCCTCCCAAGAATAAAAAGAATAATTATTTAATAAATGCTAATGAACTAGTTAAAAAAGGAGAGTATATTAAAGCTTTTAATTATATATCTGTAAATGGTTCAAAAATAAAACCCAAAAGAATCATTGTTTTTTATAATGAGAATTATAAAAGTGGTTTAGAACAAGCTTATAAGGAAAAAAAGCTATTAGAGTATCTTGATTTTTCTGAAAATAACTGGAAAGTCGATACAATTTCAGCTCTCGACTACTCATCATTAAAAAGAGATTACCTTATAAAAACATACAAACAACTAAATGCTGCTAACTCCGACCCCAAACTTAAACTACTCTATTTGGAGAAAATAGTGGCACTTGCTCCTAAGACAAATAGTTATAAGGTTGATTTATTAAATTTAAAAGGAGATATAGCTTTAGAACATAAGAATTATTCAGACGCTATTAATTATTATATAAAAAGCTATCAAATTAGTAAATCTGAATTCAGACTAAAAAAAATTAAAAGCCTACTAGTTTTGACAACAAAGAACAACTGTTTAAAAAACAGAAGGGATTATTTATGGAAAAACTATAGGATTTTTGAAAAGAATAAACAATACTGGAAAAATAGTTATGTGCTAAACTATTATGCAGCTTGTACCTATTACAATCTTGCTTATTATAAAAATGCATACACATCTTACTTATGGATGCGACAACATTTTCAAGAAACAAATAAACAAAACCAAAGGTTAATCTCGTTGCAGAAATTAGATAAGAAAATTTATAACCTTCTTCTTAAGACAGGAAAATATTACCAAGCATGCAAAGCTAGCCAAACATTATGTTATAACAGTAATAATCCAAGTATAGTACAAGCTGAAATGAAAGTTTATCTTGCTTCTTATAAGGGAGCTTGGTTTAGCATTATTTCTGATGCTATCAAAACTTTCTTAAGTAACGGGAACTCTGTTGATAAATTAATTAGCAATATCAATCAAAACAAAACAAATCTATTATCAGACAACAAGATTGAGTCAATTTTAGTTTATTATCCATCCAAAGGTACTCAGAGAGTTATAAAAGGACGGGAAAACAAAACACTTAACATAATGCTAAATCACCTAAATAGTTTTCCTGTCGTAACAAATGACTTAACTAAAGATAAGAATCTGTTCTTTTTGGTTGACAGAAATGGAAAGAAAGATAAAGATCCTTTAGTCGTCATAAGCTACCGTAGTATTTCAAAGGATAACAATGAAATGGAACTAATACAGTTTTTACAAAACAAAAAAGATATCACAAATACTTGGACTGAAATTAATGATTTTGAACAAAAATCAATTGAGAAAGTTGTAGTTCCATGGCTTGCGTCTATTATACAAACTGACAAAGCATCTCAAAAAAATACTCTCAATGCTTACTGGAATGTAATTAAAAAACACAGCTTTATTGTATATATTTTATTGTTTGACGAAAATGGGAATGAGTTTTATAATCGTGGGTTTGAACCTAATTTATTTAGCATTGAAGAAATGATGTGGGAAAAATCAAAAACAACCCCATTGTTCTTCAGACAGCAACTAAAAATAAAATCAAATAATCAACTATATATTAATGATATTAGTATTCCAATTATAATTAACAATTCAAAAAATGTTTTAAAACTTGGCATTAAACCGCTATGCAATTAACACTAAAAAAAATACGAAAATTACTAAAAGAAAAATTTGGTAGCATTGAACTTATTGAATCTGAAAGTGCATCAATATCCAGGTTTAATGACAGAGGTATTGTATTATATAAAGGCGAGTATAACAACATAAAAGTTGCACTTAAGTGTTTTATTGAAATCGATAATGAAGATAATCTATTAAAAGCTAAAAAGGAGTTTGAATATTTGAGTTTATTTAACAACGTAAAGGGAGTTGTAAATGTATACGGGTTGTTAGCCCTTAAAGAAGAAGAAGAAAAAGAGATAGGTTTTGTCCTTATCGAAGATTATTTTTCTGAAACACTGGGATACTTAATTAAAAAAGGTGAAGTTTTTAACCAAAAACAGGTTCTTAACTTTACTTATCAAATGATACAAACATTAAAAGCTTTACATTATAACCCTAAAAAACCACTAATTCATTGTGATATAAAACCATCAAACATTGGAATAAAATATATCAATAATAAGGTAGAGTATATTTTGTTTGATTTTGACATCGCCATTGAAAGCAATGGTGATAGAGAAGTTTCGTTTAGTAAGCTATTAGGATTAACACCTGAATATTCAGCACCAGAAATATTAGAAGGGATTAATAGTAAAAAGGGTAATGACAATATAATTAGTAATAAAGCTGATATCTATTCAGTAGGAATAATTGCTTTACAATTGTCATGTAACAATAAGGTTCCAACGCAAGACACATTAGCTGTAATGTGTCAATCTTTAAATCTAAAATTGCAAAAGGTATTATGTCCTTTGTTGATAGCTAATCCTACTCAGCGCAACTATGATATGGAAAACATAAAACCTAATATTATTCCTGAAGATATTTTAAGCAACAATTATTTATTAATCATACTTTTTATCACCTTAATAGTGTTACTCTTAGGTATAATTACTTTAACAATATAGATAACATACAATATGAAAAGAAATAAAGTATTTAAAAAGAGTGTAATATTATATCTGATAATCATGATGATTATTGATATTACTATTGATGCAAACACTTCAACAAATTCAAAAGCCCCTGTTATTTTTCTCAGTCAAGGACATTTTTCAAAAACAAACTTTATAAACAGTGGTATAAAATCTAACTTTACGAAAAATCGGTTTCCATTTATTTCTCAATTTATTAATGGAAAAAGTACTTCAAGAAGAGAAAAAAATACATCCAATCCAAAAAAAGTCATAGGGTTAATATTAGACTCATCCGGAAGTATGAGTGCAAACGACCCAAATGATGCCAGGATTAAAACAGCTCAAAAAATCATTCAATTACTAAATGGATCTGAACATGTTTATATCATAGATTTTGATGAAAAAGCAAAGTGGATTAATAAAAACAATTTTAATAATTGGGATACTGAACAATTAATATCACAAATAAATACTATTGATTCTGATGGTGGTACTGATATTGGAAAAGCTCTTCTAAAAATGAAAGAAGCAATAAGCTCCACAAATAAGGGCTCAGTATGTGGAGGGGTAATTCTATTTACAGATGGTAAAGGTGATTATAATGAAGAGGCAAATTGGTTTCAAGAACATAATATACCTGTTTATACAATTAGTTTTACCCAAAACAGTGATGCCTTACTACTGAATAAAATAGCAACAATGACAGGAGGACAGTACTTAATGGCAAAAAACGAAATAGAAGCTATTAATGCACTTGACTATTTTTTCAGTAAACTTTATGATTTTAATTTGTTTTTCTCTGAAACAGACATATTAAACCCATATGAAACGAAATGGTACTCATTCTTTGTTGACAATCACACTAAACAACTATTAGTATCAGCAGGTTGGTTACATGGCAAAATAGATTTAAGTTTAATAAGCCCATCAGGTAAACTTTTTAATAATGTAACAAAAAACAAAGGAGTTGACTATTTTGAATCAGAGAATTTCGTTTCTTATAAAATAGCAAATGCAGAAAAAGGAGAATGGAAAGTAAAATTATATGGTAACATTATTCCTAAGGGGGGAGAACGTATTGTGTTTGACGCCAGTGGAAATTCACCCTATCACATCCATTCAAATGCTCTTATTGATACCACTTACGGAGTAATAAATTTTGAATTTAGTGGTCTAAACAATAATAATGCAACAATTGATTTGATTGCCGTTACCCCATCGTTAGATACAATAACGATGTTAAACAAACAAATCAATAACAAACTCGTTTTTATTCCTTTAAAAGGAGAAGGAAATTATAACTTTAAAATTGAACTCACTTCAAAGATTGATGGAAATACACTTAAACGACATTTTTACAAAAGTGTTCTAGTAGGTAATAATGTCAGCTCTAATATAGGATCAGTTATTCATTTAACCGGTACAATTGTTAAAATTAGTATTGGACAATGGGCTGGAAATTTTCCGGGATTAACATGCTATTTATATGATATGAACAATACGTTTTTGGCACGAGGAACAGTTATCAGCGTTAAAAGTAAGTATAGTATTATCAAAATTACTCAATACTATTCAAATAGTAATAGTAGTTTAATACTGCCAGGATACCCTGTTAAATTAGATTATTTACAATGGCTAAACGACAATTAAGATGGTTGATATAGAAATAATAAGAAGTGTTTTTAGCGATGAATACAAAATTATTGACATTCTGGGCAAGGGTGGTATGGCAACTGTTTTTAAAGCTGTTCATATAAGGCTGAACAGGTTGGTGGCACTTAAGGTAATTCCTAAAGAGTATTCTGATAATGCAGAGTTTAGATTGCGATTTGAAAGAGAAGCAATAGATTCAGCACAACTATCACATCCTAATATCATAACAATTTATGATAACGGAGAAAAAAACGGACATCAGTTCATTTCAATGGCATATCTGCCCAACGGAAGTTTGTCTGACCGCATAAAAGAAAAAGGTAAACTTTCTGAAAAAGTAATAATTGAATTATTAATTAAAATACTGGAAGGTGTTTCGTTTGCCCATGAGAAAGGCATTGTCCATCGAGATATTAAAGCCTCAAATATTATGTTTGACGAATATAATAACCCGGTATTAATGGATTTTGGTATCTCAAAGTCAAAAGACAGTATCAACCTTACCATTAGTGGCTCATTTATTGGCACTTTAGAATATGCGAGTCCTGAGCAAATTGAATCAAGCGACAAAGTAGATAGAAGATCAGATATATACTCTATTGGAATACTGGCTTATGAAATGATTACAGGAAGCGTTCCATTTAAAGGATCAATGACTTCGGTAATTAATCAGGTTGTTAACGCCCCCCCGCCACCAATTATTATTTCTTCTCATACAAATAATGAACTTATTGAAATTATTACTAAAGCTATACAAAAAAGACCGGAGGATCGCTATCAAAATGCAAAAGAATTTATCGAGGATCTAAAAAGAATAGTTGTTAAAAGTAACAAGGAAACAAAAAGCACTAAATCTATCAATATCTCAAACTCAAAAGTTACAAGTATACAATTACCAGTCAGCTCTCTTAATAGAGTAAAAAATAAACGAATGATGCTATTACTTGGCCTGTTATCAATACTACTATTGCTTTTAATTGCCGCCACCTTGTACTTATTTAATGATAAGGAAAGTAGAATTATCGATTCGAGTGAAATTTCTTTAGATAATTTAAAAACAGCATACGGAATAGAAATGATTAAAGTAGATGGTGGTAAATATTTAATGGGGTATGATAAAGCAGAGCCTGACGAAATCCCCAGTCATCCTGTTTATGTTAAAACATTTAATATTTCCAAGACAGAAATTACGCAATACTCCTGGGAAAAAATATACGGTAGTCTTCCGGCAGGTAATACTCCATGTCCAGGTTGTCCGGTAGTAAATGTTTCATGGAATGATGCAAATAATTTTGCATCAAAATTACATGAGCTTACAGGATTAAACTTTTCATTGCCATATGAATGTGAATGGGAATATGCCGCTAAGGGGGGGGATAATATAAAAACCAAAATAACCCCTCTTTATAGTGGAAATAAATATCCAAATGCAGTTGGTTGGCACAAAGACAATTCATCTGGTCATGTTCATACCGCAGCAGAACTTGATAGCAATGATCTGGGATTGTTTGATATGTCAGGAAATGTATGGGAATGGTGTTTCGACTATTACGACCCTGCTTATTATCAATCCTCTAAACAGCAATGCTCAGGGCCAGCATTTGGGACATACAGAGTCATTAGAGGAGGTAGCTTTTATGACGATAAATTAATGATGAGGAATACAAATCGAGAAAAAGCTCCACCCGGAACACGAAGAGGTAACATAGGTATCCGACTAGTTATACGATAAAAAAGAATAGTATGAAATTCTATGAAAAATGGATAGGTATATTTTTTATGCTTCTAATATCAAACGTATTAATTGCACAAAAACTATCAGTTAACGATATTGCAGAACAGTGGAATAACCAGGGACTAGATAAGTTTGAAGGAATTTATGGTGTATATAACAAAAAAACAGAATCATTTGATAAAGATGTACTTTACGGAATTATACGTTATTACAATAGCCACAGATTATTTATCTGTAAAGATATAAGTAAAGATAATTGTATTGTTGTAGGATCATTGAGAAATCTTTCCGAAAAGTCATTTTTAACTAATATTGAGTTGAAAGGTAATAAACTTTATAATATTGAATTGAGTTTTAAATCAAACTTTAATAAGTTTGAGCTGAGATCATACAACAATCTTGAATTTACTAAAATTTATCCAAAAGGTGAAACCGAAACAAATCCAAAAGAGGATAATGTTTCACTGCAAAATGAGATTGAAGTAGAACTTTCAGGATCAGGCGTTTTTGAAGTGCCAGTAATAATTAACGGGGTATTAAAATTATTTTTTATTATCGATACCGGGGCAAGTGAAACACAAATATCTCCTGATGTTTTCCTTACTTTATATCGAAGTAAAACAATTGATGATAATGATCGATTGCAAGGACAGGAATTTACTTTTGCTGACGGAAGTTCAGCTTTCAGCGACAGATATATGTTGCACTCTATCGAGATCGGAGGTGTTGAAATTAAAAATGTTCCTGTTTCAATATCTAACTCAATTGAGGCTCCTATTCTTCTTGGTCAAAATGTATTGAGCCGCTTAGGAGAGTTCCGTATTGACTATGACAATAAAAAACTTATTATAAAAAAGTAAATCATTATACCAGGAGGGGAGTAACATATTATTAAATGATAATTATATAGTTTACTGCTGTTTGTGATATTAACCAACAAATAAATAAAGATATGAAAAAGTATTATTACACTGATGGAACAAATAATTACGGTCCATTTTCCATGGAGGAATTAAAAGAAAAAAATATTTCAAGAGATACACTTGTTTGGTTTCAAGGATTGAGTGAATGGAAAAGGGCGGTAGATATAGCTGAGCTAAAGGGAATATTTTTTTATTCTCCACCTCCTTTAAAAAAAGAAGTTGCTACTACAAATGTTCATATCGAAGATGGTAGTTTTAATCAGAATCAACCACCAAAAACATGGTTGTTGGAATCAATTCTAGCAACTCTATTCTGTTGTTTGCCTTTTGGTATCGCCGGAATTGTTAATGCAGCTAAAGTTGAATCACGTTTTTATGCGGGAGACATTGAAGGTGCAAAACGAGCTTCTCAAGAAGCAGGGAAGTGGACAAAAGTCAGTTTTTGGATCGGAGTTATAGTAGGGGGGCTTTACGTACTGGTAACTGTAATTAGTGTTGCCAGTGGTTTTTAATAAAAAAATAAAATGGGGAATATATTTTATTGTTTTAATAGTATTAATATATCTTTACAAAACATTTAACCCTGCTGACAATATTTTTTTCCCTAAATGCCCTTTTAGAACTTTAACTGGATATAAATGTCCGGGTTGTGGGTCACAAAGAGCAATTCATAGCTTGCTAAATCTAAATATAACAAGCGCATTTAAAGAAAACCTGTTACTAGTTATTTCTATTCCCTATTTGTTAATCGGTTTTGTTTTTAATACAAAAAAAGTCAAGAATGATAAAATAGTATTATGGAGAAAATTGCTATATGGAACAAATGCAATCAAAATAATCTTGGTATTAATAATTTTATTTTGGATATTGAGAAATATATCTTGCTGTGAACTATCATTTTGACAAGCATTATACCTTTAGCACAGAATAATCAGAATTTTAAATATAGTTTTCATTTTTTTGTATAATTATAAAAAAAGAACAGGCAATCTTAGCAAAAATGTTAATAACTGCCTGTTCTTAGGATAAAAATTGTAGAATTCTATTTTAAAATAACTTTACCTGATTTAGTATTTATCCCGTTGACAAATACTTTGTAATAATAAACACCACTTATAGCTTTGTTGTTTGCACTTCTTCTTGTATCCCAAAGCAACTTAACGCAATCGATGGAAGGAGTATCAGATAATTTTTTTATTAACACACCTGAAGTATTATAAATCAATATTTCAACATTATCAGGTATGGTAACAAATTTAATTTCAAAATACAAATACTCTGATGCCGGATTTGGATAAACAGATAGGTTTGCTAAACAAACAGGATTTTCGTTAATGGCTGTCATATCATTACCTATATAATCTTGATTGGTGGCATTACCTGTTAGATTGGAATATTCTCTATATGTCGGATCAAATGAGTAACCCTCTTTAGATGGTAAGGCAACTCCACTATATCCATAGGATACATCATGCGTGTAATCCCCATTGACATCAGTGGTTGCTAAGCCTCCATTATTAGAAAAAGTGATGGTTACACCCTCTAACGGGGCATTATCCCAATCAACAATGTTACCGCTGATGTTTACTGTAATTAATGATCCTGTATAGTCTTCGTTTTCTTTGTTAGAAGTTACATTGCTGTAAGACCGAGAAGAGGGTGTAAAGGTATAACCAACTTTATCAGGTGTCGCAGTTCCTGTATAACCATATCCTACAGATTTTGAATAATAGCCGTTGCTATTGGTTTCTGTTGTACCACCTCCATTATCAAAAGTAATAACAACCCCCTGGACACCATTACCGTCATCATCAGTTATGATACCTGATATTGTTACAGCACCCTGGTTTCCTACATAATCTTGATTGGTAGCATTTCCTGTTAGATTAGAGTATTCCCTAAAGACTGGATCGAAAGAATAGCCATCTAATGATGGTGTGGCAGTTCCATAGTAACCATTTGATACATCATGAGAATAGTCTCCATTGACATCTGTTGTAGCCGTTCCTCCATTATTAGAGAATGTAATAGTTACTCCTGATAAAGGAATATTATCCTGATCAATAATATTACCGCTGATGCTTACGGTTTGGCTAAAAGTTATGGGTGCAAAAAGACCCAATAATACAAATAGTAAAATTTTTTTCCTCATAATATTGTGCTTTAAGTTTATTATAGTGCTAAAGAAATAATATTACTACTAACCTCTATCCCTACTAATACGGAAAAAACATCACTATTAATAGGGATTATTCAAGTTAATTTGTCAAAATAAAGAGTATTGAAGAACAAAACAACAATCCGCAGTAAATGCTTTTTTATAACTTGTTAACGTAGTATTACAATGTAAATACAAAAAAGTAATGCAATTATAACACAACTATTACTTTTAGCAAGTATTTTCATAGAAATTGAAAAAAGGTCATATTTTCAATATAAACAATATCCGCCCAACCGCTTCCCGACATTTATAACTCCGTTAGTTTTGTAAAGTAAATTCAACAGGGAGATTAAATGATACGCGAACAGGTTTTCCTTTTTGAGTGCCAGGTTTCCACTTAGGCATACCTTTTACAACTCTAACTGCTTCTTCATCACAACCTCTTCCGATACCACGCAAAACTTTAACATCCGTTATAGATCCATCTTTTTCAACAACAAAATTTACAAATACTTTACCTATAACCCCTGATTCCCTTGCAGCTTGTGGATATTTTATATTGGTAGCTAAATATTTCTCCAAAGCACTTTCTCCTCCGGGAAATTCCGGCATATTTTCAACAATCTCAAGAACAGTGTGTTCTTGGGAATCATCCTTCTTTTTGTTGTTTAAAATAGAGACTGAATTTAGTTTAAATTTATAATAATCAGGCAGACCAGAAGCAACTTCTCTTTTAGACTTTAACATATTTAAAGTTTTAAAATCCTGAATAAGAGAGCGAAAAACAGATTCTATTTGAGGCTGAATAGTCATAAATTCAATAAGTTCCTGGGGGTCATCATCCATTAACAAGCTTATGTGGTATAATGATATATTACCATTATCCAGGTTTATATATGCAATAAAGCTAATTTTATAATCAATTGGTCTTGTACTAAAATAAACAACCCAGTCAAATGAATAAGTAAGTGTAATAACTTTTTCCTTTTCTTCTGAAAAATCTAACTCGGAGAATGTTTGATTACTCTGTTTCCCGTCAGAATATGTATTGATAATTAAACTGTTTATTTTTTCTTTAGCTACTTGTAATTTGAAAACCAAACTCTGTTCAATATCAATTTCTTTTTGAATATTTGGTGCATAAGTACTGGAAGAAAAATATGTTACAAACTCCATTTTATCATCAATGGTTTTAATATTGTATAATGCTTTTGTCTCAGCATCCATAGCAACATTGTTAAACAGCTCAGCAACACTTCCCAACTCTTTATATGAATTAGCAATCTTAAGTGCTATTATTCCAATTTCATTTTTTTTAGAAGGGAAATAATTATATGCTTCCTGACAATCGCTAATTGTTTCTATACTTAAAAGAGCTTTTGTTTTAATGTCTGATTTTTTTAATGGATAATGTCTGTATAGCTTATCAAAATCTTCTATTGAAACAGCAATCAGGATTGCTTTATCATAGATATCCTCTCTCAGTTCCGGTTTCCTTTCCGCTAATTCAATACAGTCATCAACTGTTTTACAAAAAGATAAAAGCTTGTTATTAATCATTTCTGTATACCTACCTAGTTTTTCCGAATTCATAGAGGTAATCATATTTAGATAATCATAAGCCCTTTCAGGTATAGCGGAATTTTCAATATAATAGTTTGCCAGCGCTTCATAAGTAATATTAAGCTTCTCCTGATTATTTAATTTTTTATACAATGATATCGATTTTTCCAGCCAATCTCTAGAATTGTCTGCATTGTATTTTTGAAAAAGTGTTTCTGCAATAGCTGAACAAGCATATTTAAATTTATTAATTCTATCATTATTGTAACAAGAAAAATAAGCCTTATCTAAAAAACCATTATTCAAAGTACTTGTATACTGTATCAAATAGATACGAGCGAAATATTGATCATAACGCTCTATCAAATCAAAACTATGTGATTCTTTCAAATTAATATATGCTTTCTCAGCTAAACTATCATTAGTTAAACTATTTTCATACAGCTTAATATAACAAGTCCCAATGTCTCTTTTTACAAATTGTGATTCTTTCTCATAATCTCCCTTAGCATAATATAAGAGCGATTTATTATAAAAACTAATGGCTCCTAAAAAGTCATTTACTCCCATTTTCTCTTTTCCTTTTAAAAAATAGTTATCTCCTAAAAGGATATAAACATCTTTTCCTGATTTATTTGCAGCTTTTAATACAAAATCATCAGCTTTTTCATACTCTTTTTTACCAAAATATTTACTAAGCTTTTTTCGCTCTTTTTCATAACTTGACTCTGCTGTTTGGCGAACACTTATGCTTTTGTACCCTTTATTATATTCACTAACACCGTTACTTTGTTGTGCATTTATTTCGGTAGAAAACAGTATAAGAAATATAAAAATGTAAACTTTATTCATTACTTATTTTTTTCAGAGGCTTTTTAGCAAAAAATTATAATTCAATTAAACAATATTTAAAAAGAGAATTAAACAAAAGTATAATAAAAAAATAATTTGTCCTTATATAAATCGCAGAAAAATATATTAATAGGTCTAATAGACAAAGCCAGAAATATGTTTGTTGTTCAAAAGGCTACTTAAACCATTATAGAAAAACAGAAAACTTAGAGAACGTGTTTCGATTCCTCAAATATCTTTGAGATGATTTTTTAAGGTAGATTGCAAAATTATAATCGCGGAGAACATATGAGAAACTAAGAAATAGATAGCCCTGTTAAAATTATCGATGAGATTACCAAAGCAATTATCAGTTTACATGAAAATATTTTTCGAAACACTACAATTAAGAATAAAAAGCCTTAGACTTTCAGAAATACAAGTTTTTTGTTTTCCATCAGAAGATAATTTCTTTTCAGGATTCTACATAATGTCTGTTAAATACTCCTCTGATAGGTTTAATTCATCTCCCAAATTAGATTTCTAATTTAAAAAAGTACATATCGCTTAACACATTTATTTAGTGCATTCTACATGATACGTCAACAGGCTTAATCATTCTATCATGCTGTATCATCGCTATATTTGTTATTGAAAATTTTAATTGAAAAGTTTTTCCCTGTTTTCAGGAGTTCCGTTTGCTCTCTTTTTTTATTGTACTTCCAGCTGTCACTT
>Ga0256827_10001505_pt1 | contig 14968 bp, 22 predicted proteins | sample CV84metaG_FD_185977 | JGI IMG/M metagenome (GOLD analysis project Ga0256827, IMG submission 185977) | Hydrothermal vent microbial communities from East Pacific Rise, Pacific Ocean - CV84 | ecosystem: Environmental > Aquatic > Marine > Hydrothermal vents | place: Pacific Ocean: East Pacific Rise... | reverse complement strand
AATAGTAGTGAAATTATAGCACTTATTAAAGCTTTAGAAGACAGTGGTTTTGAGGTTGAAATAGCCATGATATTTCCCGCTGAATATGTATCAACCGAAGGGCAACATATTTACCAAGAAGTTATGGTAAAGGGTTTTGATGAGTCATTTAATTGGAACAAACTTAGTGCAATGTTACACCCGTCATTCTTTAGACGTATAATCTTTAGAGATGTAGAACTAACATTTCCTGACACGTTATCACCTGGTTATGGTAGAACATCAGCTAACACGATGAAAATGTTTAAAGGTGGTGAGAACTTCCTAAACATAGGTGACCATGATTCAATTTCCCGTTTCAAAGATAAAGTGCTTTATGCACTGAAGGATAAAAAATGAGAGTAGATAATACAATGGCATATTTTGATTATATGTCAACAAAACCCAAAGCAAATAGAGTATATTTAGCTGTAACAAACAACCTGCAACTTTATATTATTAAACGAGTTGGAGCAGGGTCGTGGGATGCATTTAATATAGATGTAATCTCATCAGAGGAACATATTCATAGTAATAAAAAAGATATCTTTTCTATTCTTGGTAAAGCTGTTGAAATTGACTATGTATGTGAATTTGACACCGATGATAAAGTGTCATATAGAAAAGCGGTGATGGAGTTTATGTTAAAAGGCACAATAGGCTTAAACATCTACGATGTAACTGTGGAGAAAAAAATAGAACCACAAAATAAAAGAGGGTTTGCCGTATATAAAGAGGACGGTACACCGTGGACAAAAGAAGAGTATAATAACGTTTTAATTGTGTCAGATGTGACATACCACGAAGACATAACACATTTTAACCCGCATATTAAGTATATCTTTGATGATGGGACAGATGAGGAGTTTATGCGCAATTGGACATACCAAAACATAGATGATTGTACAATTATTGAGTATAAGGACTTTATAAAATAAAAAGGATAGTGGATGAAGAAACCTAAAAGAACTATGATGGATGTTGCAGAGTATGAGGACTACATAGATAATATGGACGAACTAGAGATACAAAGGTATATAGAACTGTATGATAGAGGTGAGCGTATTAAGATGTTCCTTACTTCTGTTATTATAGTATTGGTTATTGCTGTAGTGGCAGTAGGTACATATCAATTAGTAAAAGGATAATAAATGATTAAGCAAGATAGAGGTGAAACAACAAGTAGAGGTGATTCAAACGTAAAGTTAAGTGAGTTAGCACTGTTAACAATGGTAATAATAGAGATGCTAAGTGAAGAAACAGGGGTGTCTTATGATGATATAACGTTAGATTTGGAGAAGAGTATTCAAGTAAACAGACTTGTTAAAAAAGGAATGTCGGTTGAAGAGGCCATAGAGGTCACAGGATTAAATGTTGAAAACATAATTAAGGATGAGAAATGATTGATAAAATTATTGAACGTACAATTGATGGGGAATATAAAAGAGCTAACGGTATAGCGTTGTTGAGGTTAGATATGGAAGAGCTGCAACAACAATATATAGAGATGGTTGATAAAATTGAAGATTTCGAAAACAAGATTTACGACCTTGAAGATAAATTGAGTAAAGAGACACTGATTAAGAAAATTGAAGCTGAGTTCTTAACTGATGAAGATGAGGTGATTGAGAAATTTGAAAAAGTGTTAGACCTTGATGATGTGCTAGATTTAGCAGAAGGACTAGCGGCACAAATAATAACATGAAACTCCCTGAAGAATTAGATAAAAGACGGAAGTTATCAGCAGCAGATAAAGAGGAAATATTCGCTTTATCTGCAAAAGGTTATACCGATGTTGATTTAGCTTTACAATATAATGTGGCAAGAAGTACTATTTATTTCATAAGACGTGCAGATAAATATGCAGATTGTTTAAAGATGAACAGAGAAAATACGAAACATCACGAAAAAAGAACACCAGAAGAAATGAAAAAATATGTGGCTGAGTTAAGAAAACGGAAGAAAAACCTATAAACTACTACGCTTTTACTACGCTTTTACTACATTTTTTACTACGCCTTTTTAAAGCTATACCGTCTATATATAACTTTGTAGTAGAAGTAGTAGGTAATATCTACAGGTATATAAGAGATAAATAAAAAAAAGCATATATATAAAAGTTTTTATGTATATATAGCTATCAAAATGTTTTTTCACTTACTACAACCTCAAAAAACTGCTCAAACATCGCTGTGACGGGGCATAAACCGTAGTAAAAGATGTAGTAGTTCACTATTTTAGCGAACTACTACATCTTAAGAGTTAATTTAGGTGAACATTGCTACAATACAACTTAACATTTCAACATACGCATCTAAGGAGTGCCTAACTTCTTGTAGAGTCTCTTTACAGAGGCTCTCCTTAGAGTCGTATCTATTCAATTAGACCAAGGTAACAAGAAGTTAGGCGCTCTCTTGTTCCCTTGCAGACTTTAAAAAATTTAGTGCTAAGGAGAAACAAAATGAATTACAAAATTGGGTGTGCTGTACCCGAAACAGTAAAAGGTAAAGCCACAACATTTGGTTATCAGACACTTGATACAGATGACGAAGCTAAATTTATAAAGGCTATTAACACCTTTGCAACAATCCCTGTAGCCGTGACAGGTGGTCATAGACATATGGATAACATAACTGAGATATTCGGTTGGTTGCGTTTTGACCTTGACGAAGAGGGTGAGGAAGCAATATTAGAGCCTTTGATACAAGACTATTATTACATCAAAAAACCCTCTACCAACAATGAGGAATACCCTTACAAGTGGCATTATTTTGTACAAGTGTCAAACCCTGCACAAAACTACGACCAATTCAAAGACCAAGTTTTACGGTTCTGTGAGTTAGCAGGCATTGAGTTAAAAGATATGGCAGTTACCAATTCTGTAACTCAGAACATGAATCCTTACAAAGGTGACTTGAAAAAAGCTATTGAGCTTACAACAGTTAACGAGGGTAAAACATTGGTATTACCTGAACCACGTGAAATTGCCCCCACTCCTGTATCAGACGGTATTCACTTCACAGACCTAGACACAGGTGAAGTATCAGAGGTTGTTGTTGGTATGGGTTCAGATGAGCTTAGAGAGCGTTTAGCAACTATCGATGCAGCTTGTGATAGAACCACATGGATGGCATACAACGCAAGTGCTTATAACATAGCATCAGACAAAAAGGAAGCTCGTAACCTATGTTTAGAGTGGAGTCAAACAGCTAACAACTTTACCGAAGACGGTTTTGAAGATTTGTGGGTACAAATTGAAAATGGGACATTCGGTAAAAAGTACAAAGGTGGTATGCTCATCAAAGACTCAAATGATAGCGGTTACCGTAGCCCAGAAAACAGTAAAGATGAAGATGTTTTTGAAGAGTTGTGTGACCGTATTAACAACGCCGATACAATTGATGAGATTAAAGATTTGGTTAAAGAGGCTAAGAAACTAAAATATGTTTATCAAGTCCAAATACCCGCACGAATGAGTGCTAGAACCACGGTAATAGACAAACCTAATAAACTCGGTGTAAATTATTTCAAATCGTTATTTGATTTGCCGGGTGTTAAAAAACGTGAAGAAGCTAAAGCTAAAAAAGAAAACACAAAAGGTATGGCAGAATTCATAGGAGCTTATTACGACTCAGCTTTAGGTGAATATTATATCGTGGATAAACGTGACAATAAGCTTCATAAATCAAAACAACAAGGTTTAATTAGTGTTGGTAACGGTTTACGTTTAACAGGTGAGGTGGTGCGTGATTTTGTTATATCAAAAAATAAACTTATTTCTAAATATACACAGGAAACAGATTACCTCACTAAAGAGGAAATTTCATTTACTGAGCGACCGTCAAGCGACCCATCAGCACCTATTATTTTAGCCAACTTAATTAATCCTCTTATAAACGTGCCAACAGCATTTAATGGCGATATGGATGTGGTGGAAGACTTCTTTAAAACAATGTGGAACGGTAAAGCTGAGGATGTTATACGTCTTATTGGTTTGACTATGCGATTTAAAGAGGCTAAGTTGAATAAAATTCACCTAGTGGCTCCATCAAACTTTGGTAAGACAAACTTATTAGAACAAATAGGTTTTCAGACTATTGTTATGAAGAGACTATTACCCGCATTAAATGCTGAAAAAGGTATTGGTAAAGGTATTATTGATGGTTTAAAATCAAGTGGTTTACTGCTTATTGATGAAGCTAACAACCCTTTAGACCAATCAATTAAAGATATTGATAATTATATGCAACTTGACCAGTTTGGACAGGGTGGTACACAAGAGATAAAACTACACTACACAGTTATGACCTCAACACATAAAACAGCCGTAAGAGGTATGTCAGATGAGATGTACAATAGATTGTTACTCGTAGAACTTACGGCGGGGGAAGCAGGGCACCCGATTGATAAAAGCGAATTGTTTATAAAAAATTCAGACCACTACACTAAAAACGTAAAAGAGTATTCGTTGTGGTTATTGAAGGACGCATTGCTTAACCCCGATTACTCAATGATACACCTAAAGAAGTTACAAGCTAAATATCGTTTGGAGCTCAATAGTGACACTGATGAAATGTTGGTTGAAGTTTCAGACCGTGTTGTGTCAGAGTTTAAGTCGTTAGTGTCAGTTGACGGTAATGTCTTAGAGCGTAACGGTGCATATCTTATCAAACGTAAGACAGATTTGGTGTCAGCTATTGAAGACAGATTTAGTGAATACGCACATATCGATAAAGGTAAATATACAGATATCTTAACTAATCACTTTCTAGGTGCTCAAAAATCAGTTAGGCTTGACGGTAGACCCGTTAAGTATTACCTACTCAACCTTAAGACATATTACGCAACGGTTGAAGATGAGCAAGAGGCTACTGTGATGGGTATGATAACTAACCTAGACACAGGTGAAAAATTAGATGAGGTGGATGAATTTTTAAGTTAGTGTTATGCTAACTGATAGTAAACTTATGAAAGGAGAAATACATGGTAACAGTTCTATGGCATTTTAAGTGCAACGACAATACACATTACGTTGAGTATGTGGAGAAAGGGTCAAGACACCTAAGACGGCTAACGGAAGAGGCTTATGAGGCGTTGCTCATTGAGAAAGAAGAAGGTTTAGACTTTCTACAATAAAAAGGAATTATAATGAAATTAACAATTGAGATATTAAACATAGAAGACGCAAAAGAAGCAGTAAAACTACTAAATAAACATATTGGTGATGTAACAGAGAAGAAAACACCTGTTAAACGAACAAAACCAGCCCCTGAAGCCGTTAAAGCACCTGAACCTATACCTGAACCCGTTAAAGAGGTTAAAGAGGTTAAAGAGGTTAAAGAGGTTAAAGAGGTTAAAGAGGTTAAAGAGGTTAAAGAGGTTAAAACAGCTCCTACGACACCATTAGCAGATTTAACAACATTGGCAAAAGCAACAGTTGCAACAGCGGGTCGTGATAAAGTTAAAGATTTGGTTGCTTCATTCTCTACAACAGCTAAGTTGTCAGACGTTCCTACAGAGAAGTTTGGCGAATTAGCAGAAGCACTTAAGGCACTTTAAGATGTTAGAAAACAAATATCAAGGAGGGCATAGTTTAATCAGTCCCTCGGGAGCTAGTAAATGGTCAGCGTGTTCCGCCTCTGTTCGTTTAACGATGAACGAGGAGAACAAAACTAATCCTATGGCTGAGAGAGGTACTAACATTCATTGGTTAGGTGAACTTATGCTCAAGGGTAGAGAAGACTTCATAGAAAACTCATCTGTCATTAAAGAAGATGGTAAAGGTATGTTCTATGCAAATAAAGATATGATTGATGAAGCTAGAGCTTATAACGACTACGTTAGAGCGTTAGCTACTAAGCCTGATGCAGAGATAATCGCAGAAGCTAAGGTTGATTGTGTTCCTGAACACGATATTACAGGGCATGTAGATGCTACAGTCATTAACGGCTCAACACTACATATTGTTGATTTAAAAACAGGTCGTGGCGCAGTGTCAGCCGAAGAGAACTTGCAGATGCAACTATACGCCTTAGGATGTTTAAGAGAACATGAAATGTTTTATGATTTTGATGAGGTGGTATTACACGTTGTTCAAGATAATGCAATGATACACAACACAAACAGTTGGAGCACCACTCCCGAAGATTTAGCAGACTTTGAAACGTGGGTTACTGAACGCGCAAGACTCGCCTTACAAGAGGACAGTATTTGTACCCCTTCAGAAAGTGCGTGTAAATGGTGTTCACATGCCCCTAAATGTGAAGCGTTGTTCAAGGAGGCTAGTGACGCACTAGATTTTGAAAACCTTGACAGCAAAGAAGCTATTGTTGGTAACAGTGAGATAGTAGACATCAAAGATGTTATAGACTTTGTGTCTAAACGTGGTTTGATTGATATTGCTTTTAAAGCATATGAGAGTCGTATCATGGATGAGCTTAAAGCAGGTAAAGAAGTTGAAGGTTACAAAGCTATTAAGACAGTTAAACGTAAAGCATGGATATCAGAAATGGAGGCTTATGAGAAAATTAAGACTTGGTTACCACTAGATGATGTTGCGCCCCGCAAGTTAGCGACACCTACACAAGTGGGTAAGATGTTAAATGGTTCATCAACTAGAAAACTTAACCTATTTGCTGAGTTATGGGAAACACCTGAAGGTGAAATCAAGCTAGTAAAATCTTCACAACGTGGAGAAGCACTTAAATTTGAACAGTTTAAGGATTTAGACAGTTAACCTAGAGTATAATCCTTGTGAGGGAAGTTGTTCTCCCTCATGTATTTGATTGTATCCTTTCATTGAGCCTTTTCCCGAAGGCTCATTGAAGTGTTATTAAACTTCAACGACACGCTCTATGAGAAAAATTAAAAAAAATTAAAGGTATTAAAATGAGTAAAGTAATTGAATTAAAGAATTGTAGATTGAGTTTCCCACATGTGTTTGAGCATGGTTCATTCGGTGGAGAGTCAACAGGTAAATATGAAGCAACATTCTTGCTACCAAAATCAGACGAGAAAACATACAATGCTATTATGGCAGAAATAGAAGCGACAAAAGGTAAAACTAAAATTCCTTCAAACAAAGTATGTGTACTTGATGGTGATGAGCTTGATGATGATTACAGTGCTGGACATTGGGTAATTAGAACATCAAACAAAAACAGACCAACACTTGTTAACAGAAGTGGTACACCTGTAACTAAAGAAGACAATGAAGTTAATCCAATGTTCTTTGGTGGAGCGACTGTTAATAGTTTCATCTCTTTCTGGAAACAAGACAATAGCTATGGAAAAAGAATAAATGGTAACCTTGCGGGTATCCAATATGTCAGTGGTGATGTTATGGATGACGGTTTTGGTGACCTTGGGACTGTTAAAGCTGATATGTTTACAGTACTTGATGAGGATGAAGCTGATACAGACTTCTAAGAACAACCGTGGCAGACTTGACCCTTATTAGGGGTCAGAGGGTAAGACCACACATTACACTTAGATGAGGGTAGGTTCCCCATGTATTTCCTACCCTCTTCTAAGTGTAAATAAAACTGCTTACCACAGCATCTTGGTAATAAAAAGGAACAACAATGAAACTAATTAATGACGAATGCTTAAACGCAATGGATAAACTTATAGCTGATGGTGTTAAAGTGGATATGATATTCGCTGATTTACCCTATAAAGAAACAGGTAACTCATGGGATAACAAACTCATAAACACTGAGGAGTTGTTTAGTAGGTTTAAACAACTAATAACAGAAGAGGGTGCAATCGTATTAACTGCATCAATGAAGTTTGCACAAGAGTTAATACGTGTAGGTTTTGATATGTATAAATACGATTATGTTTGGGATAAGGGCAAGGGTACAAATATAGCCTCTGTAAATTTTCAACCTTTTAGAAGTCACGAATTTATGTTGGTATTTGGTAAGGGTAGGGTTAGTCACGGTACAAGAACACCTATGACGTACCACCCACAGAAGACTGAGGGTACACCATATAAACAAACTAAAGGGGCTGAAACTAATTATAAGTTCAAGGGTGGGTTATCCACTGTTGTAACAGATAACAAAAGTGGTTTACGTCACCCCAAGACTATACAAAAGTTTACACGGGATAGAGGGTTACACCCAACACAGAAACCAGTGGCTATGTTAGAGTTCTTGGTTAACACTTATACCAATGAGGGGGCTTTAGTATTAGACCCTACTATGGGTAGTGGTACTACAGGTGCAGCGTGTAAGAACTTAAATAGACGTTTCATAGGTATAGAATTAGATGAGAAATATTTTAAAATAGCCGAAGATAGGTTAGAGGATGATTTTTTAAAGTAACCATTACGGTAACTTGGTAATAAAAAGGACTAAAATGAGAGAGAAAATTATATTTGATATTGAGATAAGCCCTAATATGTTTATGGTTGGTTTTAAAAAGTTAGATGGTAAAGTTTTACAGATAACGACTAAGACAAAGCTCGATAAGACGCAGTGTATGAACATACGTAAGGTTATAAACCAATATACGTTAATTGGTTTCAACAATTCTCGCTACGACAATCCAATGTTACTTAAAGCACTAGATGGTGCAACAACAACGGAACTATTTAAAATGTCAGAGCGTGTTGTTAAAGATAATATGCCAACGTTTATGACGATGAGAGATTTTGACTTAGAGCCAATAAGAGCCATGGACACGATAGATTTAATGCCTCCACAGCCTGCTGTATTCGCCTCACTAAAATCTTTAGGTGTTAGGCTCAACTCGCCTAAGCTACAAGAGTTACCTTACGCTTATGATAAAGTTTTGTCGGACAAAGAAATAGAGGTCATCGCCAAATACAACATTAACGACTTGGACGTAACTATCGACCTTTATAAAGCTATTAAGGGTGAGATAACACTTAGAGAGCAGATGGGTGAGCAATACGGTACAGACTTACGTTCTAAGAGTGGAGCACAAGTAGCAACAGCCGTACTGCTTAAGATGACTAAGTATCAAGGTGCTAAACCGTCTATCCCTAAGAGTGTTAGATATGTTGCACCTAAATGTGTGCAGTTTAATAGTTATGTGTTACAAGGACTACTTAAACGTGTTGAAGAGCATGTATTCGCAATTAATCCTAAGAATGGTCAACCTGTTAACCCTGATTGGCTTAAAAAGTTTCCTCTAACTATCAACAACACACCTTATCAAGTGGGTGTTGGTGGCTTACATGATAAGCGTAAGAAGACAACATTCAGAGCCGATGACGACACACTACTGCTTGATATAGATGTGGCGAGTTACTATCCATCTATGATGATTGAGTTTGGTTATGCACCTAAACATATTAAAGGCTTCCTAGATACATATAAACGTATCTATAAGACACGTTTGAACGCTAAACGCACAGGTGATAAGTTTGTGTCTAACTCACTTAAACTAGTGCTTAACTCATCGTTTGGATTACTTGGGAGTATGTACTCTAAGTTCTATTCACCTGATACGATGTTACAAGTGACTATTACGGGGCAGTTGATGTTACTCATGCTTATAGAAGAGATTGAAGCTGAGGGTGTTGAAGTATTCTATGCCAACACAGATGGGATAACTTTAAAGTTACCTAAAGGTAAACTCGATACAATTAGAAATATTGTTTTTGATTGGGAGTTACAAACGGGTATGGTGATGGAAGAGAATTATTTTGACAGCGTTCACATTAGAGACGTGAATAGTTTTGTGAATATCACAACAGATGGTGAGGTTAAAGCAAAAGGTGTTTATGCACCACCTACACTGAGCAAGAATAATGAGTACCCTATAGTGTTTGATGCTATTAAGGCACACTTGAAAGACGGCACACCTATGGAGGATGTGATTAACTCATGCACAGATGTGACTAAGTTCGTGTCAGGTCGTGCAGTAGCCAAAGGTGGTCATTGGAAAGGCAAGTACCTTGGTAAGATGGTGCGTTTCTACTACTCAACAGAGGGTGAACCGATTTATTACATCAATGTGCACGGTAACGAGGCAAAAGTTGCAACAACAGATGGAGCTAAACCGATGATGGATTTAGTTAACACCGTGCCCACTGATTTAGATTACGATAAGTATATCGAGTTAGCCTATAAACACTTGGAGAATTTGTGTTAGTGGTAAGATAAAACACTTGGGAGTAAACCCAATTAAAAATCTCTCGAAAAATCTCTCAGCCCAACAGCTGAGTATCATTATATTGACTGATAGGCTCACATAGGATTGCACTCCTGAGTCTATTGGTGAGTATTTGTCACACAAGACACTAAAATGCATTGACAGGATTAGCCGATTAAGTTGCGGGCATCAGTGGAGGTACGTCTTAATGGTTTATGAGTACCTCAACAAAACAAAACAAACAACCAGTAGGTTGGCAAATTACGTATTTATACGTGAGATAATTAGAGTCTTAACGGACGCAGGTGGAGGGTACCCACCAACTATTATTAGTGCACAGAGGTTGAAGACTTTTATGTAGTGATAATAAAATAAAGGATTAAAAAATGAGTTATTCGTTATATGCAAAAGATGAACTAGAAACCTTAGAAAGGGCACTAGAGGGTATGACTGGGGAAGCTAAACTTATAGGTAAAGGTATGATTGCTAACATGAAAGTTTATGATGTTTACCACAACAAAGAAATGGTGAAAAAAGATATTGAGATAGCTAAGTTGGAGGGTTACATAAAAGGACTTGAAAAACGGAATGTACAATATAGGGAGTTATAATGTTAAAAAGAACAGACCTACACGGTTATCAAGAAAAAGCCGTTAGCTTTGTAAAAGATGAACAGACTTGTGCCTTGTTCCTGGGGCTTGGTGCAGGTAAGACTATCTCAACACTAACAGCTTACAGTGATTTACTTGATGACTTTGCTATTAATAAAGTGCTGATAATTGCACCCCTTAGGGTTGCTCAGTCGGTATGGGAAGAGGAAGCACAACAATGGGAACACACAAAAGATTATCGTTTTGCTAAAATACTTGGTGCACCTAAAGAACGTTTAGATGCTCTGAGAAGTGACGCTGAGTTTTATGTTATCAATAGAGAAAACATTCCTTGGTTAGTTGAGCAGATGAAGAACAAGAAACAATGGAAGTTTGATGCGATAGTTGTAGATGAGAGTTCATCGTTTAAGAACCCTACATCTAAGCGATTTAAAGCATTAAAGAAAGTGGCAGGGTTAAGTCCTTACCGAACCATACTAACCGCAACACCTAACTCAAACTCTTATATGGATTTGTGGAGTCAGTTTTGGTTGCTTGATGGTGGTGGTAGGCTTGGGTTTAACATTTCAATGTACCGTGGAACCTATTTCATATCTGATTACATGGGTTGGGGTTGGAAGATTAAAGACGGCTCTATTAAAACCATACAAGATAAGATAGCCAACAAGGTGCTCTCAGCAACCTATGATGAGTTACCTCCTTACACCGATATTGTTATGAACACACCTCTTAGTGGTAAACTCCTTAAACAGTATAAAGAGTTTGAGAAAGAAGCCCTGCTTAAAATAGATGGTGAAGAGCTCAGTGCTGTAAACGCGGCAGTGCTTACGGGTAAGTTACTACAGTTCTCGTCAGGTGCAGTGTATGATGAGGCTAAAGTTGTTCATCACTTTCATGATTTAAAGCTTGATGCCTTAGATGAGATACTTGAATTTAACCCCGATGAGAATGTTGTTGTGGTGTACCAGTTCAAACATGAGTTGGAACGTTTGCAAAAGAAATACCCAAAAGGCGTTAAACTTACAGACGGTCAGAGTATTAAGGATTGGAACGATGGTAAGATAAAAATGCTATTTGTTCATCCATTAAGTGCTGGGCATGGTATACAACTACAACACGGTGGACACATTATGGTGTTCTTTGGCTTTACATGGTCACTAGAGAGCTACTTACAGGTTAAGGGTCGTATTAACCGTCAAGGACAGAAAAACCCTTGTCAGTTCATCCACTTAGCTGTGGGTGGGGTTGAGCATAAACTTATGCGTACCCTCACTATGAAAAATATTAGTCAACAACAATTATTAGATGCTTTAAGGTAACTTAGAGTATACTGCTTGAAAGGAATAACAAATGAAAATGAAACATGTGGAACTTGATTATGTGTTTGAGCCTGTTAAATGTGAGGCACGGACAAGAGAGACATTATTGTCGGGTATGATAATAGACTTGCATATAAGTTTTATACCAAGAGACACCAACCTAGTCTCTAAATTGAGTGGGTTAAAAAAGGGTGTATACTTGCTTAAATCAGGTGAGTATAAAGTGCGTTATCGTGTTGGTGGTCTTACGAACATAACGACCGATGATGAAGGCTTAGTAAAATTAGTGTATTATAATATAATAGAGGAGGTAGTGAATGATTAAAACAAAATTAGATATTAATAAAATGACACGTTACTTAGAACAGGTAACTAAGATTGCTGAGGACACAGAGGATGCAGATTGCCGTATGGTATGTAGACTCTTCAAAGAGGTGTGTAGCGACATTGCAGATGGTGCTGAGATAGATAAATTCACTATGAATGTAGTTGAAAAAACTAAAAGGATAAGGAATGAAAAACTGTAAATTATGTGAGCAACCAATATACGACCTAACTAGAAGGAAGTTTTGTAGTGACAAATGTATGCTAGAAAACAGAATTAAACTGAACAAAGATTATTGGAATAAACGCTCACTTAAACCTAAGACGTGTAAAAGATGTCTTAAAACTGTGCGTGAACCTAAGATGCATTGTCACTGTAAATCGTGTAGAGATATTATTGCTGCCCCTGCACCTAAGAAGAAATGTGAAACTTGTGACAACATATTACAGCGCGTAACGCTTAGATTTTGTACTGATTGTAGGACTGGTAAACGTAAAGCCGCAACCAAGAGACAAACAGGTGAAAGAAGAGCACACGCCCTTGCTGTGAAACATGGTTTAGTACCTAACCCAACGGGTAAACAAGTGGGTGACCGTGTCGACCCTAAATTTACGACTAGAGGGAGAATCAGGTATGAAGGATATAGAACATTATGAGAACGACTAGAGAACTATATATGCGAGATGCAAAAGTATGGGCTGATATGACCTATCGCAATGCAATTAAGATGAAAATTTTTTATGCACAAGGGGCTATGGAACAGTATAAACTTAACCGCAATGAAGAAGGTTACAAGGCTTCTGAGAAAGCCGTAGCCTTCAATAGAAAACTATTAGAGGAGATAAAATGAAACACCCATTAATAAACCCAGCGAGTGGTCATTATGACAACAACGGTAAGTCAGCAATTAAAGATTTTGAGTCAGAGGAGAGCCTGCTAGCTTTATCGCATTGGGCTAGAATTAGTGCAAAGAAGTATGAGCACCCTAACCGTGCTAGTAAGGGGCAGATAGAGAGTGACAAGATAAAGGCTAAAACCTTTAGGGCGTATGAAGCCTTCTTGCTAGATATTATTATAGACTTCCCTGAACTACAAAGTACTTGCGCACTAAAAACGTATGAAATACTTAATATAAAGTTGGAATATTGATGAAAACAACCAACGAATTATATAGAGTACATTCGGCAATGTGGAAACACCTAAATTATGAAGAGGCGTTAAAGCTCCGTATAGTATTCGCACAAAGAGCTATGGATTATTATAGAGGTGTGTATAATGAAGCAGGGTATCAAGCTTCTGAGAAAGCCGTGGCGTTTAACCGCACATTATTGGCAGAACTAAATGAAAAGTGAAAAAGAAGTACAAACCGAGATACTTAAATACGTGACCTCTAAAGGGGGTTACGTTGTAAAAGTGATGAGAGCTTCGAGTAATGGTGTAGCTGATTTGCTTATTTGTATTCGTGGTATTTTTGTGGCTTGTGAAGTCAAGGCAGAGAAATATTATAAGAACCCTGAGAAACAAATGTCTGCATGGCAACACAAACACGCTGATATGGTTAGAGCGTCTAACGGTTTATTTGTGTGCCCAGCGTCATTAGAGCAGTTTAAAGACTTCCTCGAAGATAACCTAATATACCTTTAAGTTATCTTTGGTATAATAAATTAAAAAAGGACACACATGGAAAAATTAAAACCACACGAAATTACAACAGTGATGAAAATTGATGTTGTTGATAGAGATAAACTAAAAGCTATCTCTAAAGAAACAGGTATGCACATGAAATTTATTCTTGGCAAACTTATTCAAGCTAAGTATGATGAAACCTTTAAGTAGATAGTGTTCCACCACTTAATGTTCCACGGGTTACTATTGTGCAGTGGTTAATACCCTGTATAGAGTGACCCGCTGCACCACCCGCACTACCGGCATGACCTCCTCCAGTACCCGTATAACCGGTATCACCTTTAACCCCCCAAACTTGACCCAAACCGCCTTGACCACCACGATAACCCGTACCCCCATGAGCACCGCTATGACCTCCTGCAGGTGTTGACGGTTTACCTACGCCACCAGTCCCTCCAACATTACCACCAGCACCCACAGTGTTCTTGTGAAGATAATACTGACCTGTACCACCAACACCGCCCGTACCACCTGCACCGCCCACACCACCTGCACCACCAACCGTCTTAGGTGTTGTAACGGTTTTGTATGTGACTTTAGAACCTGGTGTCACCCCTCCTCTGATTAGAATAACGTTTCCACGGGGGGTTGCTGTTGCATAACCTTGCCCTGTACCACAGAAAGCTTGCCCTACACCACAAGGACTGTTAACCGTTACACCTTGTGTTACACCGTTGTTAATATGTATCGCAACAAACCAACCTTGACCTTGAATTAGTGTATAAGACCCTGAGAAATTTTTAGGCACAGTTGCCGTATTACTCATCGCACTCCAACTAACTTTACTAGCAACAACCTTATGTGACCCTGCGGCAACATCAGCACCTTTAGCACCAGCTTTACCAACATGACCTGTACCACCTGTACCACCATGGCCACCT
>Ga0256827_10001504_pt1 | contig 14971 bp, 11 predicted proteins | sample CV84metaG_FD_185977 | JGI IMG/M metagenome (GOLD analysis project Ga0256827, IMG submission 185977) | Hydrothermal vent microbial communities from East Pacific Rise, Pacific Ocean - CV84 | ecosystem: Environmental > Aquatic > Marine > Hydrothermal vents | place: Pacific Ocean: East Pacific Rise... | reverse complement strand
TATCAAAATAGTTCTATTAATATTAATTATGCCTTATCTTCTCTATTCTGAAACTACAACCATTGTTCCTTATGGAGTGATGGTTGACTATGATAAAAATCCTCAAAAATCTATCAGTGATACAGCAAAAATTATTGGTATATATGTGAGTAAAAAAGATAAAAAATATAGAATTGATGCAGAGTATAGCAATACCAATATAAAATATAAATATGACTCTATTCAAAATTTAAAACAGGATGATTTAACTATCGTCTATAATAGATATTTTAATCAATATTTTTTAAAAATAGGATTGCATCATATTAATACAACAGATGCAGATTTAGGAGACTCAGATACACTTATTATTGCTCTTGGAAAAAATAATATTACAAAAAATGGTATATACTCATATAGTATTGAAGGTTTTTATACCTATTATAAAGATGGACATGATGAGTATAGTGTTAAAAAACCTATTAAAATAGTTCAAATTAGTCCAAGTTTCTCTTTTTATAAACGTATCAGCAGATATATAACCAATAATATTGGATTCAAAATAAACTATCAAAATGCTAAACAATATTCTAAAAAGAGTTATATTTCATACAAAATAGAAGATACTATATCTTATAAAAAGTTGTTTACTACATTTAAGCTCTGTTTTGGAGAGATGAAATCAGGAGTAGACGATGGAGGACATATTGTTTATAATTCTAAAGATTTATTAAAAAGAAGCTATAAGATAAAAGTTGGATATTATATAAAACCTAATACATCCATAGCTATTAGCTATGAAAATTCTTTATCAAGAGAGTATGGAAAAGTTTTGGATTCTACATCAGATATGAGTAGTATAAGTTTAAATCATAACTTTTAAACTTACTTTTATATACAAATCTCCTGCTTCAACTTCTCTTGATTAAGCTTTTTGATTAATTTAAGAGAAAGCTCTCCATAACGCTCTTCATCCATTCCAAGTTTTTCTAAAAGAGGCTTTATATCTTCATCTTTTGCCCAAGCATTTAAAACCTTAAACTCTTTTTTTGTAAGCTTTACCTTTAGAACTTTTTTAAGTTCATCTTCCTCTTTTAATGGATTGATTAAAATTCGTATATGTTTTTCTAACTCATCTGTTAATGGTGTTGTTTCATCTATCATCTATCGTTCTCTTTCATATTTATTATACTCTTCATCTATCTTTTTTTGCATCTTCTCTTGCAGTTTACTATACCACTCTTTATCCTCACTATCTACTTGAAAAGTTTCAAGATAAGTAATATGTACAGTAGCTGAATGAGCAGTTTTGTTATGTTCATTTAAGAGCCATTTACTATTAGTAATAATAATAGGTTGTATTGATAGTCCAAGTTTATTTGAGATAATACGTGTTCCCCCTTTAAAGTTAAGAAGTTTCTGTTTATCAGTTCTTGTACCCTCTGGAAAAATAGCAATAATTCTCTTATTATCTTTAGTATCTTTTGCATCTCTAAGAAGTTTAATTAGACCACTTTTATTCTCTCTATCTACCTCTATCATTTTTGGTAGTTTTAATAGGTATCCAAACCAAGGAGCATCAAATAGCTGTTTCTTTGCTACCCATCTTAAATCACTGTTTTCAGCTGCTTCAATAGAGATTATATCAATAATCCCTTGATGGTTCATAACAAACATATTTGCACTGTTATCCCGTTTGCCATGTGCAATAATTTTTCCACCTAATAGAGACATAATAACACTATTCCAATAGTGTAGAATATCACTACGTCTATTTTTGAATAGCATCATTAATGGAACCATGATACCAGCAGCTATAAAAGATATAGCTGCTGCACCATAGTAAAATCTAATCTTTGCAAAGATCTTCATTCTTTATCCATCCTGTTGTTCCATTAGTGTATTTGACTTTTACAAATTTATTACGTTCTGCCAACTTAGTTGTTGTGAATTTTTTATCAATATGAATAATAGTTGTACTTGTTGAAGTTGGTACAATATAGAGAGGAGAACCCTCTTTTACACAAACTGTAGCTAATGCAGTATAGAAAGTAAGTAGTATAGCTGATGATATAACGGCTAATACTAAATAGAAAAAATCTCGTTTCCAAAAGAAAAGTAGTAGAAATAGAACACTAAGCATTGTTAATATATATTTTTTTAGTGTTTCAAAGCTATCATCTTTTGGATTTAAATCAGTTTGTGCTGCTACTGTTCCATCATGAAGTTTAATAGTTATGCTTTTCTCAACAAAGGTCTCTTTAATGGTATCAAAATATGTAAATTTTAAAATTTTATCTTTTGAAGGTAGAACAATGTAATAGTCTATTTCCATTTTAGAACTTGTACGTTTAGCATTTTCTATTCCATCTTTTAGTGCAGAGGGTATATATATATCTTCTAAGTTAGCATCATGAGCTTCTAGAGCAATAGCAATAAGGTTGGTTTTTTCATCAAAAACAGAGACTTGATGATTTTTAACTTTTAGTCCAGAGGCAATAACTCCTGAAAAGTTTTTAGATTTAGGAAGTTTCTTAACAGGTATTTTTACACCGTTAAGCATTTTTTTATTTCCGTTAAGTGTGATTTCTATTCTAGGAATTATAAATAGTTTATCAGTAGTTTTAAAGTAGAAGGTATAGAAAGTTTTTGTTTCGTTATGAATAATTTCTGGTTGTTTTAGAACAGGAGTCTCATCTCCTAAGAAGTTAAAACTTATCTCTTCATTAGAGGTTGAGCTGGTGACCAAAAAGCTTATAGGAAAAATTTGCTTCTCATATACTTTTTTAGGAACATATGAAAACGCTACATCATCTGCATGAAGTAGCGAAAGAAATGTTGAAAAAAAGAGTGCAAGCAATAAAAATAGGGATTTCATATTTTGCATTAAGCGATAAGACCCTCTAACATCTTAACTCCATCCTCTGAACCTAAAATATCCTCTAATGCACGTTCAGGGTGTGGCATAAGTCCAAATACATTTTTTGTACTGTTACATACCCCTGCAATAGAGGTTACAGAACCATTAACAATAATAGGCTCTCCTTTTTCATTACAGTATCGTATTAAAATTTGTTCATTCTCTTCAAGCTTTTTATATCCCTCTTCATCAATATAGTAATTTCCATCAGCATGAGCAATAGGGATATTTAAAATCTCATCATTTTCACACTTTTGTAAAAAATTATTACTGTTATTAACTACTTTAAGTGTTTGAAATCTTGAGATAAAGTGAAGTCCAATATTTCGTTTTAATGCACCTGGTAAGAGTCCAACCTCTGTTAAAATTTGAAAACCATTACATATACCCAAAACTTTTCCACCACTATTTGCATAAGCTATAACAGCTTGCATAATAGGAGAGAATTGTGCAATCGCACCAGAGCGTAGGTAATCCCCATATGAGAAACCACCAGGGACAACAACTAAATCTGTATTCTCAGGAAGTTTTGTCTCTTTATGCCATACAACAGTTGTGTTGCAACCAAGCTTCTCAAAAGCATACTTTGTATCTAAATCACAGTTTGTTCCTGGAAATTGTAATACAGCTATATGTCTCATTATATCAACTCAATAGTATAATCTTCTATAACAGTATTTGCCAAAATATCTTCAGCCATCTGCTCTACCTCTTTTCGAGCATCCTCTTCATTGGTAGCTGTCAATTTTAAAACAATCTGTTTTCCCATACGAACATCCTCTACACCCTCAAAGTTCATTGCATCAAGTGCATGATGAATCGCTTTTCCTTGTGGGTCAAGAACACCCTCTTTTAAAAATATGTTTACAATAGCAGTCATTATTTTACTTCTCCTAAAATTCTGTTAAGTACCTCTTCGTAGGCAACTTTAAGTCCACCTAAACCTTGTCTAAACCGATCTTTGTCCATACTTTCGCCTGTGTTTGCATCCCAGAATCTAAAGTTATCAGGACTCAACTCATCAATAAGAATAATATTTCCATTTACATCTCGTCCAAACTCTAGTTTAAAGTCAACAACAGTCATCTCTTTATCTGCAAAGAAATCTTGCATAATAGTGTTGACTCTTCTAGCCATAAAACGGATATAGTCAAGTTCATCAGTATTATTTACTAACTCTAAAATAAGACAGTGTTGGTCATTTAATTTTGGATCACCAAGCTCATCATTTTTATAATCAAACTCTACAAGTGTAAATGGAAGTTTTGTTCCATCTTTAATACCAAGGTTTCTGCTAAGAGAACCTGTTGCAATATTTCTTACAATTACTTCAATAAGAATAACATCACATTTTTTATGTAACATGTTGTTATCGTCTAACATCTCTACAAAGTGAGTTGGAACACCTTTGTTATTAAGCACTCTAAAAAGTTCAGTAGAGATTTTATTGTTTAATGCACCTTTTCCCTCTTCACTAGATTTTTTCTCTCCATTAAATGCAGTTAAATCATCTTTAAACTCTGAAATAAGAAGTGTTTTGTCTTCTGTATACCAGATTTTTTTTGCTTTACCTTCATAGAGTAATGCTGTTTTTTCCATTTTTATCTTGTCCTTATATGTTGTTTGTAATCATAAGTGCTTTCAGAATATCAACAGCACTTTTTAACTGAGCATCTTTATAAATCTGCTCTTCGGTGATGATTTTTTTATTTTTACTGTCATCATCTTTCTTTTCAGAAACACCATCTACTTTTTCAAGCTCACTCTCTAGGTGTTTTTGTAAATCTTTCTCTTTAATCGAGATTCCCTCTTCTGCTTTTTTAATCTCTCCATAAGAGACTTCAACATCAGGGGTTACACCTACTGCTTGAATTGTTCTTCCACTTGGTAGGTAGTATCTTGCAATAGTCAAACGTAACGCTTCATCTTGGCTAATTGGCATAACAACCTGAACAGAACCTTTACCAAATGTTTTTTTACCAACAACAACAGCTCGTTTATGGTCTTGCAGTGCACCAGATACAATCTCACTAGCAGAGGCAGAACCTCCATTTACTAAAATAACAAGAGGTGTTTTTGTATCGGTATCATTTTTTGTAGCACTATAAACAAGGTTCTCTTCAGGAATTTTACCCTTTTGGCTTACAATTGCACCCTCTTTTACAAACATATCAACCACACCAATAGCTTGATTTAGTAGACCACCAGGGTTATTTCTAAGGTCAAGAATAATTCCTTTTCTCTTTTTATTTTTTGCAATAGCTTTTCTCATGCCTGATACAACTTTTTGGTCAAAAGATGTTACTCTTAGATATAAAATATCATCTCCAATGGTTTTAGAGTAGACCGATTGAATTTCAATAATATCTCTAATAATTTTAATTTTTAGTGGTTTACTCTCTCCTTTTCTAACAATTGTTAATTTAATAGGAGTATGAGGCTTACCACGCATAAGAGAGACAGCTTTGTCAATGGTCATACCGATAGTAGCTTGGTTGTCAATTTTTAAAATAATATCTGAAGCTTTAACCCCAGCTCTATCAGCAGGTGTTCCCTCTAAAGGAGCAATAACTGTCAATGCACCATCTTTCATACCAACAGTAATTCCCAAGCCACCAAACTCTCCATGGGTTTGTACTTGTAGCTCTTTGGTCTCTTTTTTGTCCATAAACGATGAATGGGCATCAAGATTGGAAAGCATTCCTTTTAAGGCATTATTTATTATATCACTGGCATTAATATCGTCTACGTACTGCTCTTCAATAAGTTGTACAATTTTTGTAAATTTTAGGTAAGCTTCTAATTTTGAAGTGTGAACTGTTTCTGTATCAAAATCATTTGCTTGAGCAGATGTTGCAAAGATAAAAGAGGCGGTTACTGTAGAAAGGAAGCCAAGGAGTATTGCTTTTTTGTTTTTAATTATCATTTAGTTGTTATTAATCCCATCATTTTTATAAGAGCTATATTTTATCTAAAATTGATAAAATTTTGATGATATTATAGGTATGTTATTTTATAAATAGAGTAAAAAAAGGTAGTTTGCAACTAAAGTCGCATATCTTTATATAATATTTTAATATAATAACAGAAATAAATTGATGCTATTAGACTAAAGAATCTTTATGGCATTTAAATAAATATATAGTTTTCAAATAGATAGGAGATAGGTATGAGTATTTTAGAAAAATTAACACATCAGATGAGTTCATCAATAGAGTCGGGTCTCTCATTGGCACTACATAATAAAAATCAAGAGGTAGACCCACTGCATATTATTTGGGCATTATTGACCAATACCAATTCACTTCTTCACCAAGCATTTAATAAAATGAATATAGATAAGTCAGCTATTGAGTTAGAAGTTAAGAGTATGGCAAAAAAGTTACCAACCGTCTCTTCTGTGACAAAAGAGACTATTCGTCTCTCTCAAAAAACAGTCTCTTCATTACAAGAAGCAGAAGGAGTTATGACAGCAAATGGAGATGAATATTTATCTGTTGATACATGGATTATTGCTAATATAAGTTCCGATTTTATTGTTGATACTATGGATAAATATGTTGATTTGTCAGAGTTAAAAAAGACCTTAGAGTCAATTCGTGGAGGGAAAACTATAGATTCTCAAAGTGCTGATGAGACATTAGAAGCTTTGGAAAAGTATGGTGTAGATCTTAATCAAAAAGCATTAGATGGAGAGTTAGACCCTGTAATTGGACGAGATGAAGAGGTTCAACGGATGATGCAAATTTTGATTCGTAAGACCAAAAATAACCCTATTTTAATTGGTGAACCAGGTACAGGTAAAACTGCAATTGTTGAAGGGTTGGCACAACGAATTGTAGACAAAGAAGTTCCTTTAAGTCTTCAAAAAATGCGTGTAATTTCTCTTGATATGAGTCGTCTTATTGCTGGTGCTAAATATCGTGGAGAGTTTGAAGAGAGACTGAAAGCTGTTGTTGATGAGGTTCAAGCAAACTCTAATGTTATCCTTTTTATTGATGAAATTCATACGATTATTGGAGCAGGGGCAAGCGAAGGTAGTATGGATGCGGCTAATATTTTAAAACCTGCTTTAGCAAGAGGAGAGTTACATACTATTGGAGCAACAACTCTTAAAGAGTACCGAAAATATTTTGAAAAAGATACAGCTTTACAACGTCGTTTTCAGCCTGTAAAGGTAGAAGAGCCATCAATCAATGAAGCGTTACAGATTTTAAGAGGAATTAAAGAGCGTTTAGAATCACATCATAATGTTACTATTACAGACTCTGCTTTAGTATCTGCAGCTAAGTTGAGTGATCGTTATATTACAGACCGTTTTTTACCAGATAAGGCGATTGATCTTATTGATGAGGCAGCAGCCGAACTTAAGATGCAAATAGAGAGTGAACCAACTGATTTAGCAAAAACAAAACGTGCTTTGGCTACATTATTGGTTGAAAAAGAGGCTTTATTGATGGAAGAGAGTGATAGAAATAGCTCTAGACTCTCTGAAATAGAGAAGGAGTTAGCTGATTTAGAAGAGAAAAAAATCTCTCTACAGAGTCAATTTGAGACTGAAAAATCGGTTTTTAATGATATTGCTACAATTAAGAGTGATATAGAGTCATTACGAACTAAAGCTAGTGGTTTTGAACGTGAAGGGGATTTCTCAAAGGTAGCTGAAATTACTCATGGAGCTATTCCTGCAAAAGAGCAAGAGCTAAGAGATTTAGAGGGTCGCTGGAGACAGATGATGAGTGAGGGAACGCTACTTAAAAATTCAGTTGATGAAGAGATGATAGCAAGTATTGTTAGCCGTTGGACAGGGATTTCTGTTAATAAAATGCTCCAGAGTGAAAAGGAAAAGATATTAAATGTAGAGAATATTCTAAATCAAGAGGTTATAGGTCAAGATGAGGCTTTAAAGGCAGTAGCAAGAGCTATTAAGCGTAACAAAGCAGGGCTTAGTGATATAAATAGACCAATAGGGTCATTTATGTTTCTTGGTCCAACAGGTGTTGGTAAGACACAAGTTGCTAAGACCTTAGCTAAATTTCTATTTGACTCTGAAAAGGCTCTGATACGAATTGATATGAGTGAGTATATGGAAAAACATGCAGCTTCACGTCTTGTAGGAGCTCCTCCAGGTTATGTTGGTTATGATGAAGGTGGACAGCTAACTGAAGCTGTACGACGTAAACCATACTCTGTTGTACTATTTGATGAGATAGAAAAAGCTCACCCTGATGTATTTAACACACTTTTGCAGGTGTTAGATGATGGTCGTTTGACTGATAATAAAGGGGTAACTATAGATTTTAAAAATACTATTATTATTATGACATCAAATATAGCTTCAGATAAAATAATGGCATTTAGTGAGAGAAAAGAGCGAGAAAAAGCTGTAAATGATGAGTTGAAACGGCACTTTAAACCAGAGTTCTTAAATCGTTTAGATGATATAGTAACATTTAATCCATTAGATTTAGAGGCTATTACAGCTATTGTAGATATTATGTTTGAGTCTATTCAGAAGAAATTATTAGGAAGAGAGATTGCTATTGAGTTAACAGAAAAAGCTAAAGCATATGTTGCAGAAGCAGGATTTGATCCAGTTTATGGAGCAAGACCTTTGAAACGGGCATTGTATGATGAGGTCGAGGATAGATTAGCAGAGCTTATTTTAGAAGATAAAATAGTTGAAGGCTCTTCAGTACTTTTTGATGTTGTAGATGGAGAGATGGTAGTTAATATCTCATAAGTAGTTGTAATATTTATAGATTGCCATATCTTTGGAGTATTTTATAGAAAGTCTTAAAAAATAAAAGCTATAATAATTCATGAAATTTTTTTTAAGACTTGGAATACTTCTCTTTCTTTTTGTTACTTTTTTTATATATCTTTATACCCTTGTTGAACCTGCACCAATTAAAAAAATTACGATTGCAACAGGTAGAGATGTAGGGGTTTATTATAAATATGCTTTAAATTATAAAAAGCTTTTGGAAGAAGAGGGAATAGATGTAACTATTATTGAAACAGCAGGTTCTCCAGAGACATTAAAGCTTTTGAACGAAAAAAGGGTAGATGTTGGTTTTGTACAGAGTGGAACAGCTACAGAAGAAGATAAAAAGCAGTTAAAATCTATTGCAAGTTTATATTTTGAACCTCTATGGCTATTTTATCGTGCTTCTTTAGATAAAGTTGAGTATTTAAGTGAACTTAATGGTACACGAATATCTATTGGGGAGATAGGTAGTGGAACAACAGCATTAAGTAAAAAGATTTTGGCTCAAACAGATTTAAATATTGATTCAAAAGTTTTTCATTTTAATATAAGAGACTCTTATGAATATTTTAAAAATAATCAACTTGATGCATTCTTTACTGTATTATCTTCTAAATCAGAGTTAATTCAAGAGATGTTAAAAGATAAAAGTCTTAATCTTGCAGATATTAAACGAGCTAAAGCTTTTACACAATATTTCCCATTTTTAAAAGAGTATACAATTTATGAGGGATCATTAGATTTAAAAAAGAATATTCCCCGTACAGATATAAAGTTATTAGCAACTACTGCAACACTGGTTACTCATAAAGGGGTAGATAACTCATTGGTTAGATTAGTTACAATGAAATTAAAACAAAATAGTAAAGAGGGTGATATTTTTCCAAGTCAAAAATATTTAGAGATTCCTATTCATAAGGCTTCTGAGAAATATCTCCTTCATGGGGATAGTGTATTAGAGAAAATATTTCCATATTGGATTGCTTCTAATATTGATCGTTTAAAATTTTTATTAATTCCTCTCTTGACTCTTTTAATTCCACTATTTAAAAGTTTAGTTCCTCTCTATCGTTGGCGTTCACGTGCTAAAGTTTATAGATGGTATAGAAAATTGGATGAGATTAGTGAAGATTGGGAGAGTTTTGACCATAAAAAGCTTGAACTTGCACAAAAAAAGCTAGAGGAGTTAAGTCAAGAGATTCGTTCTAAGACAGATGTTCCTTTATCTTTTAGATGGGAATATCATACTCTGCAACATCATATTGATAATGTAATAGAACGGATGAGTAGTAAGGATTTTTAATCTAAAGATTTTCTTACTATTGCTAATAGCTTTTCAATCTCAATCTCTCTGTTTTTATACCAATCAACAGACCAAATTCTATAAGTTTTCCAACCAAGTCGTTTAAGTACTTCATCTTTTAATCTATCTCTATCACTGGCTGATTTTGAGTTGTAGTAGTTCTCTCCATCACACTCTATAGCCAATATTGCATCTTCTCCATTTTTTCCCAGTACTGCTAAATCTAAAAAGTAGCCTGAAACTCCAATATTTTTTACTGTTTTAACTCCATGTTTATCTAATATTTTTGCAATTGCATCAGCAAAGTTTGAGCTTTTTTCAAGAGTTTTATTCTCTTTGTGGCTTACTCCTTTCTGCTCTAAGAATCTTAAAAAGTCTCTAAATGCTTTGACTCCTCTTGATGAGGTGTCACTAACTCTAATATCTGTTGATTGTAGTGATGTGAAAACGTGCATTTTCTGTTTGGCTCTAGTTACTAATACATTTAATCTTCTCCAACCACTCTCTTGGTTAATTGGTCCAAAACGTTGCATAACTTTTTTTCGTTCTATATCTTTTCCATAAGTTGTAGAGATATAGATAACATCTCGTTCATCTCCTTGAAGTGATTCTAGATTTTTAATAAAAAATGGTTCATTTCTACTATTCCATTTCTCAATATATAAAGCCAATCTACTATCTATTTTCTCTTTTTCGTCTATTAATTTTTGGATTAACTCTTTTTGTGAGTTATTAAATGTACCAACTCCTAGTGATTTTTCAGGATATTTGATAATATGTTTTTGAATATACTCTACAATAGTCTCTGCCTCTTTTTGATTGTGTCTATAGTTTGCTCCACCTTGATAGTAGCCATCCTCTATATAGGTATGTTTTACCCCAAAAGCATCATTTTTAATACTGCTAGGAGATGGAAAAACCATTAAATCATTATCATAAAAATGTCTATTTGAAAAATCAATAAGTGATTCATGTTGTGAACGATAGTGCCATTTTAATCTGCGAACAGGATTATATAGCTCAATGGCACTATCTAAAATAGACTCTGCTTCATCAATAATAGTATCATCTTGGCTACTCTCCTCTTTTGTGGCTTGAAAAAAAGCTGTAGGTGGTAGCTGTTTTGGATCTCCAACAATAACCATCTGTTTTGCACGAGCAATAACCCCTAAAGCCTCTTCTGGACGTAGTTGAGAAGCTTCATCAATTAAGAGTATATCAAAATCAATAGTATCAGGTGGAAGATACTGTGATACAGATAGAGGACTCATCATAAAACATGGTTTTAATCCTTGTAATGCTCCTCCTGCTCTATTAATTAGCTCTCTAATAGGAATATGACGTGTTTTTTTACCTATCTCATGGACTATAAGTTTCATATTTGTAAAGGTAGAGACTTTTCCTTTTCCTGATGATTTTGGTATGGTACGAATGGTAGCTTGATGGGCTACATGTTGTCTATTTAATTTTAAAAGCTCTTTGTCTAAACTTCTAAATCTATTTAGTGTATGTTCATGTTTTATACGACTAAAATTATTAAATAGAGAGCTTGTATCAAATTTTTTTATAATTAATGAGTTGTAGTAGTTAAAATAGAAGTTATCTATGATTTTATCTAAAGGTAGTTGATTTCTCTCGACATGTTCTAACATAGCTTTTAGACCAAGTTTGGTTAATGTTCTCTTTTGAATTTGAAAATCATTCCATAATGAGAGGCTCTTTTTATGTTTTTCTACCATTTTTAGTTTATCTAAACGACTACTAAAATTTAAACTACTATCACTATAAAAGCTTTTGTCTACAGAGGCATAATCTTCTAACTTTTTATATATCTCATTAATAGAAGCCTGTTTTTTAATAAGTGGATTTAGTATCTCTACCAAATCTATCTCTTTTACAAACCTCTCTTTGAGTTTTTCATCTATTGGGCTTTGGGTAATATAATCATAGAGTTTTACTGTTGAGTCAATCAACTTATACATCTTTTTTATATTTCTCAAAAAAACATCTATTCTGACTTTTAGGTTATAACGTAATTTAAACTGATTATCTCTATTTAGTGCATGTAGGTTTAAATCACGTAAAAATAGAATCCACTTAGAGTTATCTTTAGGAAGAGGCTCTTTTAATATATACTCAAATTCATTAATAGCTTTTCGATACTCTCCAAAGAAAAATCTAAAAATACTACCTCGTCTACGGTTTACCACTAGTGCTATATTTAGCAGAGAATCAACATTTTTTTGATATATGGCAAACTTATCAAAATGCTCTACTGTACGCTCTGCTATTTCGTTAAATTTTTTGTAGTTTTTTTCACTCTCTTCTATAAAATTATAATAACTTTTTATATCATCTTTTAAATCTGTCTCAAACATAGAGAGCTGTTTCAAAATTCCTAATGCAGGCTTTAAAGAGTCTATTATGTCAGATGTTTTTATATTTTCAAAATCAGATAAAAGAGAGAACTTTTTATATGTCTCTATATAGGCATTTAGTGTTCTGTGAATAGCCCGATATTCATCTATCTGTGCAAAAGAGAAGTAGGGTTTTATCTTTAGATTATCAAATTCTTCTCTAAATTTTATAAGATTATTTGTCTGCTTAATCTCATCTTTGGTTTCAATATCTAAAACTTTAAAAGAGTTATCTATATCTTGGTATCTGTTATGTAGCTCATTTAATAAGATAATGACTTTGTCAATATTATTAAAGTTAAATTGATGAAGCTCAAAACCTATCCAAAAGTGGTTCTTAAAATCATAATTTTCATGAAATTTCTTATATTTTTCTAATGTCTCAACACAGTTGTCTAGACTAAAAGAGTTAAGCTCATCAGCATTTTTAATTTTTATTTTAAGATATTTTTCACTATCTCTATATCCCTCAAGTAGCCAAAATATCTCAAAGTAGCTCTTGTTGGTTGCTCCACAATTTTGATGGAGCTCATCTAAATATTTATACAGTTTTATTCTTTTTTGGTTTAACTTCTGTTTATGAGAATCAAGATGTTTTACAGGCTCATATTTTGAATCTATTCTCTCTTTTATATTCTTTAAAACTTTTCTCTTTTCACTCTTATGGCTATGAAGCTCTAAGCAGAAGTTACCTAAACCAATCTTCTCTAGACGTTGATATACAACCTCTAGTGCTACCAATTTTTCTGAAACAAAAAGTACAGATTTGCCACTTCCTATAAGTGTAGCAATTAGATTTGCAATTATTTGTGATTTTCCTGTTCCTGGAGGACCTTCTATTACAACATTCTTACCCATCATAACATCAACAATTGCCGAGTGTTGAGAGCTATCTGCATCTAAAACCAATGGTATATCTTTTGCAATATGGTGCTGGTCTATATTATACTCTTTTGGAGAGTATGTAATAGGGTTTCTATTATTTGCTAAAAAGAGATCATTTAAAATTTGGTTATTCTCTAAAGACTCCTCTATCCAGTAGCGTGGATTTAGGTCTTTATACATTAAAATTTTACCAAATTGTAAAAAATCTAATGAAATCTCTTGTCTTATCTTCCAGCTATTATCTATTGAGCATATTTTTTTTACCTCATAGAGATAGTTATTAAAACTCATATTTTCGGTTAATGTGGGTAGGGTTATATTAAAATCAATCTTAAGTTTTTCGCTCAAAGACTCATTTATGGCAATTAAATCTCCATTATAAGATATTTTGTACTCATAGGTATTATATATTTTATTAAATTTTCCTCGTTGCAGATGAATAGGCACTGTAATAAGTGGAGATTTTAGAGTAGTTGTGCTATTTTTTTCTCTCCACTCTAGTAGACCTAAGACCAAATAGAGCATATTACTACCTGACTCTTGCATAACTGTTCTTGAGTTTAAATCTATTTTATGTAAAATTTTCTCTAGTTCCAAAGGAAAATGTAGTGTTTGAAGATATAAATCGGAGTGTTTTTTATCTATATCTGAATCAATAAAATCAATTTCAGGCATCTCTTTAGAGATATTAAATCCCATTTTTTTTGCAACTTTGGCAACATCTCTATATTCAAACTCTTCTAATTGGGTTAGTTCAATTTTTAATCTATCTATCTCATCAGATATTTCCAACAGCTTTGCTCTATTATTATCTTTCTTTTCTCTATATATCTTTAATGCTTTAGAAAATTTATCTAGTTTTTTATATGATGAGATGTAGATTAAAGGGGTAGATGAGTCTAGTTTCCATTTAAAATTATATTTTTTAATAAATCTCTTATGGCTAGTTTGACTCTTTCTATATAATAGATAGTAGTCATGATTTTCAAGATGATTAATTGTTAACTCTAGTTTTATGTACCGTTCACTCTTTTTAGGTTCTGGAATTGGTTTAAAAGTTAATGTTTTTTCTGAAAAGACTAAATATTGGTATATAAATTCAGGAGATTCATCAATAATGGTTAAAAAACGTCCTCTTGTTGGACGTTTGTAGTTAATGAGCTTATTTCTTTTTGTTAAATCAAGTAGCTTTTTACGTGTCTGTTCTAAACGTATTTTAAATTCAGACATCTATACCCCTCATATAAACTTTATAAAAGAGTATAACAAAATATAGAAAAAAAGAGAATTTTTTTTAATAATTTGATTTAATTATGTCATTGTGATAATCTCTATTAAATCTTTTGGCATACGACTTGGTTTTCCCTCTCGTACAAAGACAAGGGTTATATTCATCTCAAATATCTTCTCATCTTTTTTAAAAATAGACTGTTTTAATATAATAGAAGAGCCTCTTTTTTTTACAACTTGGCTCTTTACTTCTACAGTATCTCCTAAAGATGCCATACCTAAGAAGTCTGCATTAATATGTCTTACTACAAAACCTGAATTCTTACCATCTGTAGGCATCATACCTTTTTCAAAAAAGAGTTCAGACCTTGCACGTTCACAATATTTTATATAGTTAGTATGGTAGACAATGCCACCAGCGTCGGTATCTTCGTAAAATATTCTGATTTTCATAAACTACTTACGCT
>Ga0256827_10001503_pt1 | contig 14974 bp, 14 predicted proteins | sample CV84metaG_FD_185977 | JGI IMG/M metagenome (GOLD analysis project Ga0256827, IMG submission 185977) | Hydrothermal vent microbial communities from East Pacific Rise, Pacific Ocean - CV84 | ecosystem: Environmental > Aquatic > Marine > Hydrothermal vents | place: Pacific Ocean: East Pacific Rise... | reverse complement strand
CTCCATTATCATACATTGCTCTTACTGCATAAGAGTTGTCATTGCCTTTTTTGGCATTTGTTACAGCACCACTTCTTCCTGCTTGGTTGGCTACCATGATGTCATATCCAAAACCATGCCAAGGTCTCTCATGTCCCATTTCAAAACCGTTTACCTTGTTGCCATCTCCTCCGATACCACGACCTGATACCATGATTCCCATACTTCTCTCTAATGCTAGTTTTTTGTCAAAAGCTCTCTCTACAACATCCAAGTTCCAGCCAGGAATAGTAAATCCCATACCGTGAGGCATCTTCATAATACCTACTTTTGCATAGAGTTCTTTTTTATACATATACCCTACAAAGACATCTTTTGCCATATCAGGCATACCGATACCACTCTTGTCATTATGTGGTTTATTAAAATCTATAAATAGCTTACCAAAAACTTTATCAGCTGTGTAGTTCAAACCTAATCTTATTCTTTGAGCTGAAAACAGTACATCTGCATCTTGATCATCTCCAATGACTCCATCACCAGCTCTCGCTTCTAGTTGTGAAAAACCATATATCTTTAGTTTTGTATCAACCTCTCCACTCTTTTTCTCAATATCAAAAGCAGATAGATTCATAGTCGATAGTATAGCTACTGATAATATAATAGTTATTTTTTTTTGCATTTTAGATCCTTTAGTTATCGTTTGATGCTCTTGTTAATTTTACAACCTCTGTTTGAACCTCTATAAACTTATTATTTTTGTTGATTAATAGTTCTAACTCTTTACCTTTAATCTCCTTTTTATTGACAAGATTTTTTATCTCTTCCCATATCTTTTGACTAATAGCTAGTTTGGACAATATCTCTCTATCTTCTGTACCGTGAAGCTCTAACCCTTTGTCTCCCTCTTTTAGAGCTTTCATCAATCTGTCCATATCTTTTATGCTCTTTTCAAGGCTCTTTTGGTTCTCTTTTTTATTGATATTTTGCTCTACAAGAAGTCTCTCTTTTACAAGTTTGTTTAGATACATTCTAGGTTTTCCAACCTGTGTATATAACATACTTTTTATATGTGCCATAGAGGCTTCAAGCTTATCTGTACTCTGGTATGATTTTATAAAATTGGTAAAGATATAGGCTATGTCTTCCAAAAGCTTTATATTATTTGCTTCTATAAACTTCAACGCCTCTTTATCTTTTGAATCTTTTGAGATTTTTTTTACACTATCATAGAATTTTGACCATCTACTCTTTACCTCTTCAATTTTCTTTGCAAAGTTTGGATCTATTTTTATAGCTTTTTGAATATCTTCTTTACTATTTATGAGCTTATTAAAGTTCTCATTGAAGTCGTCAGCATTCTTAAGCATCTCTTTTTGATAGAAGCTACTATTGAAATTCATAGAGACCAAAATAGTGTCTCTTGCTATCCACTGAGTTCTCATTCTCTGTTTGAATGCATAGTTTAGAACTTTTTTGTCTTCTGCTTTTTTGTCTTCTGCTTGATCAACAATATCCTCTAGCCCACTCATTAGATCACCCTTTGCAGAGATAGTAGAGAGGCTAATCAACACTAAAATAGTTATTTTTTTTATTAACATTATTATATATCCTCTCTATTTTGCTGTTAGACCAAGGATATTCCAGTTTTGCATACCCCCACGATAATATAATATTTTATCCTCAGGGCAACCCAAACTTACTAGAGATTTGATCTCTTTTGTCGCCTGTTCATCCCAAATACCATTACTAAAGATAATCATTGTAGGCACTCTTTCAAAGTTCCATTGATTATCTATCTTTTTAGTACCTAGAAGTTTTAGAATTTTATTGAGATATTTGCTATCTTCTTTTAACATAGTAAATGGTAGATTGAGAGCTGTAGGGATAGATCCCTCATTGTACCACTCTCTTGTTCTTGCATCAATTAGGAGCATATTGCTATCCTCTTCTTGCATATCTTTAATATATTTGAGAAGTTCGATCTCTCCAATAGTCTTGACTTTTCCAATATTCATTGGTTGAATACAGTATGGAGGACACTCTCTTGATGTCTTGGTAAAACTAGATGTCAATCTATGTTTAGTATCCTGAATCCGTTGGATTTTTACGTCTTTATTGCCCTCCTTAATTACGATCGACTCTATATCTTCCGTAATGTTAACACTTCCTGCAACTAAGCCTATAGAAAAGACCATAGTTCCTATAATAACTCTATTTTTCATAATTTTCTCCTTTTTAAATTTTAGGTATCAGTAGTTCACTATTAGCAAATATTTCGTAGTTTTCACTTATCTTATCTTTGTTTGCTTCATAGATAAGTTTGAATTTTTTCTCATCGTTATAGTATCTTTTTGCTAAAATAGATAGATTGTCTCCCTGTTGAACTTTTATAATAAAAAAATTCTCATTCTCATCTATAATGCTGATTCTCTTACTAGATACATCTTCTATAATTGCATCAGCAAACTTCTTTACGGATGGTGTATTCTTTTTTTCTACATCTTCCACCAAATTTATAAGACTTTTTTGGGTTTGAATTAGACTGTTTTCTGATTCAACTACATCTGCAATTAGATTTTCCAACCCACTCTTTACCTCTTTTGGTTTTATCTCCGAATCTTTTATATCCACGAGGTTAGACAATTTACCTCTTATTGAGGCTATTCGTTTTTGATTAGAGACTCCTAGCTCTGTATCATCCAAATTGTCAACAAAGCTTCGTAGTTTCTTTCCTGTTGATTCTGTGGATTTGTTTATATCATTTACCTCATTCACTAACGCGATTAGACTATCTTTTAGTTCACTTTTTTTATTCTCCTCTTTGGTCATCTCTTCTAATGAGTTACTCAAATTCTCTTTTATTGAGACAATATTGCTCTCTTCACTTTTATCTTGACTTTTGTCTAGGTCTCTCTCCAAGGTACTCAAAATAAATTGAGCTGCATCATTATTATCTGTTATACCTTCCTCTGTACACTCCTCAGAGCTATTATCCTCTTCATGACTACAGCCCAATTTAGTCTCTTGGTTGGTGATCTTTTTTTCAATCTTATTGATAGTAATAGAGCTGTTTTTTTGATTGTTATCCTCATTACAACCTATAATCAATAGAGCTATAGCTATTAAAAGTATCTGCATTATATGTCCCATTCTCAATTTCCTCCATCTTTTTTATTCTCTGCTACTGTAGTCAACTCTCTTAGAGTTGTCTGTAAAAGAGTTGTTAAGTTATAAGATTTGTATCCAGCTTCAAAAGCTAAAATCTTACCATTTCCATCAATCACTAGTGTTATTGGAATAACACTAGTCCAACTGTACTCGTTTTTCAAGTAGTCTAAAAATGCTGTATGTTTATCTCCCTCTAAAATATTGTAGTTTATATTGTGCTTTTTTATAAACTCTAAATTCTCATTCATTGAGTGGTGTTGAGCCTCAATTGCAATAACATCAAAGGCTACTTTAAATTTTTCTTTCAATTTGATTAGTTCAGGTATCTCTTTTTGACAATATTTGCAATCCCATCCAAAAACCTTTAAAAAGACTATTTTCCCTTTTAATTCGGCTATGTTTATATGATTCTTTGATACTTTTACATTAAATTCTCTATTTTGAACGCTTTTAAAAGTGAAGTTTCCATTTGAATTTGAGTGAGTGGGGTTTTTTTGAGGGGATAGATAAAAATATATTAAGCCAACAATAAATATGCTCATTAATGTTAGTAATATTTTAATATATGGTTTTTTTTTCTCCATATTAGCTTCTTTCTCTATTTTATCCAGAAGTTCCATTTCAACATCCCACCTTGTATTTAAATATATATAAACATAATGGTAACATAATAAAATTAAAATAAATATAAAAAAAGATTATTAAGTAAATAAATTTTCCTTATTCACTCATTCTGAACTTTTGGAGTTATAAAATGAGTAAAATTGGATATTTATTTAGTGACAGGTTTTGGTGTAGTAGCTGTAACTGCTGGAAGTTTAGGGTATGTAATTGTCGGCATCTCTCCGTCTAATGTTTTGAGGAAAGTAGCGATAGATTTTGTATCTTTGTCGTTTAGTGTTAGACCTAATTGTGTCTCACCCATGATCTTGATAGCCTCCTCTATACTCCATACTGCTCCATTATGAAAATATGGTGCTGTCTGCATAATATTTCTGAGTGTTGGAGTTTTGACCATACCCTTTTTATCACCTTTGAAGTCACCTACATTGGCATATTTATAAGGTTTTAGTAGAGGGAATTTTTGCATACCTCCACCGATACCTACACCTGTATGACATGCTGTACACCCTTTGTCTATAAAAGTTTTTAGCCCTGCTTGTTCTTCTGTAGAGAGTGCTTTTTCGTCACCTGTTAAGAATTTATCAAATTTTGATGGAGTTACAAGTGTTCTCTCAAATGCACCAATAGCATCAGCGATCTTTTTAAAGGTGATCTTCTCATCTCCAAATGCAGATTTGAACTTCTCTTTATAACCACTCATAGAGCTTATTCTATCTACAGCCATCTCTTTGCTAATCGCCATCTCTGGGTCTGCTTGCATCGGCCCTTGAGCTTGGGTCTCTAGGTCTGCATCTCTACCATCCCAAAATTGTCTACTCATAAAGACTGAATTGTAAACTGTTGGAGAGTTTAGGTGATGTGGGTTGGCTGTCCATTTATGACCAATTGCGGCACTTACTCCATCTATTCCACCTATAGCCAAGTTGTGACAAGTGTTACAAGATATTAGATTACTTTTTGATAATCTTGGTTCAAAAAAGAGGATTTTACCTAGCTCTACTTTTGCATCTGTCACAGGATTTTTGGGATTATCTATGAGCTTCATCAACTCTGCTTTGTCAGTTGGGATAGGAGCGAACCCTGCTTTTTTTGCATCATCTATCAAAGATGCCGAAGCAAAACTACTTAGAGCTACTATGGTGGTGATTAATGATATTTTGTTCATTAACTATTCCTTATTATTTTTATCGATCGGAATTATAAGAAAAAAATACTTAAATAATAATAATTTTCTTTTAGTGGAAAATGAATTGATAGTTATCTCGATCAAAAGAAAGAGATAGATAGAAGTATTTTTCAAAGGGAGTTTGTTACAAAGGAGGAGGTATGTGTTACATCTAAACTTCTATCTATCTTGGAATGGTATATTTCCAAAGTGGAGTGAAGGAGAAGAGAAAAAAATCTCTCTCCACATCTTTCATATTGGTATTATATGAAAGATTGATGAACTAATGGATAACTAAAAGAAAACGATAAGTAAACAATATCCTTTATTGATTTCTACCATGTCCTTGTCCGTTTCCCTGTCTATTTCCTTGACCGTTACCTTGTCCTTGGGACTCCTCTTCTGCTCTATGCTCATCTTGAGGATAATCTGGTTGACAGTAGTCAACACCATCTATAGTACCTAGAGAACAACAACCCTCTGCAATGTCAAGTTTTTTTAGACCTTTGTCAAACGCCCAGTAGTGGTTGTAGCTACCATCTCTGAGAACATTAAACGCATCAACAATATCTGTTGCATTTGACTCCTCTGCCATAGTGATATATCTATCAAGGTCATCTACATCTGTTACCTCAACCATACATCCAACCTCTAGGGCATCCTTTTGAGAAGCAACACCTTTTGAGTATAGTACATCATAGAGCGCTTGTATAGCAGGTATATCATACTTGCCACTAGGCATATCTTCAAATGCAATATCTTTTGATGCTACAGGATCTATTACATTTGTTACATCTTCAGGATTCAAGGAGTATCTATTTACAATATCTTGAACTATACCTACATGTTTGATCTCTGATTTTTCTGAGATATTTTTGAGCTGTTTGATCTCTACTGCACTCTCTGTCATATGATAGTTGTATAGATTATGATATACATCATATGCTAGTCTCTCCTCATTGCCCATATATGCAAGAGAGTTTTTGAGTTCAGGAGTCAATGCTGATAGTGGATAGCTATCAAGATCAACCATCTTGTCTCCCTCTGTACGGTTATGATCTTGGTTACCCTGTCCTGCATCATCTGGTCTATTTCCATGAGTTTGATCATCATGCGAATCAGGTCTCTCTCCACCGTGCCACTTCTCAACACTGTTGTCAAAGTGAGCTTCTGCTTGGGTCTCATTTGTATCTATGATACCATCATGATCACTATCAAGCTTTGATGCTAGATTTGTATCTAGTTCTAGTAGAGAGTTCTCATTCTTTTGGGCTATAGATGTTGCTTCGATATTCTCTAGTAGATTAGCAGGGATTGTAATTCCATTTGAAGGGTCACCATCTGTGTCAAGACTCTGTAGGGTTCTGAGTAGAAGAATTTTTAGCTCTTCATCACCATTTGAGAGTGTCTCAGGTGTCACTAGACCATTATCGGTAGGTTCAGCCTCTCCTAGTACCAATTTTCCAATTCTTAGCTCAACTTTGTCACCACTTTTATACTCAAATCGTCCAAAAGCATCAGTTGTTCCTGTGAGTCCAGAGGTTGTCTCATATGCTACACCTGAAACCTCTGCATCAATAAAGTATCCAGTTAATGTATCTGTTGTTGCTACTTCTGAGTTTGTTCCTGTATTAGCTTTTATGTTGCTATCGTTAGTTGAAGATGAGCTATCACTTCCACATCCAACTAAAAGAGCTGATGTTATGATACCTACTGTTATACTTTTTTTCATTTTAAGTCCTTGTTTAAGTTTTTATAAACAGAGTATATAAAAGTTTTATTACTTAAATATTACTTTTGTTTAATGACCTAACTAATTTCTTAAAGTTATCTCTTTATTATCTTTAGTATAATTTTTTTGAGTTTGGAGATAAACTGCTCTTTTGGTTTATCTCCCTTATCCTCATCTCTATCCTCTAGCAAGAGATAGATACTTTTGCATCCATTACAACAGAAATAGATATTGTCATCTATTTCACATTTCACCATAAGATTTTTCTTTTTTTTATTTTCGCAATGTTTGCACTGTTTTTGAGGCATATCTATTTTTGAATATCAAATTCCCCAGATTTTACACCCCTTACAAATACTTCCCACTCATCAAAAGTAAACTCCACTACAGTATCTTGTTTGAATGTACTTCTCACAGAAATTTTATCTTCACTCTGTTTTACCTCTACACAACCACAGTCACACCCTCCACAGTAGAGAGATTTTTTGAACTCATAGCCTATTTTCTTTTTCATTTTTTATCCTTTTTTTATTTTTCAGCAATATTTTAGAGCAAAAGTGTTAATTTTGTGTTAAATCGAAATAAAAACTAATCCAAGAGTTTAGAGGAGAGATTTTCTCTCTTCTACTCCTGAGAAGCCAATACCATGTTGTATAGATGAGCAGGGTGTAGGTTATGCTCTTTTGCCACTCTCTTAAATGTTGATTTCAACTCTATTTTTATCTCATAATACTCAAGGTGTTCTCTTAGTTTATCTATATCTATCTGATATTCATGTAGAAGTTGATCAAAAGATTTATGAGCAATTCCTATAGGTATTTCTGGTGGGAGGGGAGGCTGAAATTTAGGGTTTTTTATCAATCTATATAGTGCTTTTGGTGAGGTGTCGTTATAGATTGCTATCTCTTTGATCGTATCTTTTTTAGACTTTACTACGATATTATACTCTTTTAGTACTCCTAAAGCCTCCTCTTGATCTATATGGGTCAAGATACAAAAATCTCTAAAACTACTCTCCTCTGCATATCCAAAAGGTGGGTTACCATCCTCCAAAGAGTTGATCGCTTTAATCCCATTGCCAAGATTGACCAAGATGCTCAATGGGATGGTCATCGTGATAGTCCCTATAGTAAAAATAGTGACCCACACTAGAGCAACATTGAACTCTTTGGTAAATATCTTTAGCTTTTTTTTGACTTTGAGATAGCTTTTGATCGCTTTCCAGTTGAAATAGATATGCCACACCATCATAACTAAAAAGAAGATTCCTAGATTGATATGTAGGTTATCCCATTGCTGTTTATCTAGCCCTAAAAAACTCCAATCTGTCCATGCGGTTACTTTTCTATTTGGAATAAAATAGAGAACCCCACTAGAGAAAAATATAATAATAAAAGAGAGTCCCGCAGAGAGAGAGACAAAGCGTTGATATTTCATGATCCAAAAACTCCTATATAAAATAATATATTAGACATCTTGCAAAACTGGGAGTAGAGACTTTAGTCTCGTTCAATTAACAGGACTGAAGTCCTTGCTCCAATGAGTTTTGCAAGAGGTCTATTATACAGCCTTTTTGTGAATCGAAATCCATTTCTCAAAAAACTCTCTCCCGTCTGATTGAGTGTAGGAATCATTGTATGACAAGTAGAATGAATCAAATAGATTAAAAATATATTCATCTCAATAGATAACTATTGCTTTTAAGTTATGTAAAGAAAAGATAAAGTAATATTTGCCTAAAGGAGAATAAATTATGAAAATAAAACTAAAATCGATTTTGTTGATGAGTACACTATTGGTTCTTGGATGTGGAGGAGGTAGTGATAGTAAAGATACCTCTACTTCGGACGATAGTGCCTCTGTTTCGACAACTAGATCACACCGTGATATTCTTGTTGTTGACAATATTGCATGGCAAGATAGTGATGATATAAAAGGGAATCTTGTCAAGTATGGGTATTACCAAGAGTATTGTGAAGATTTAGTTCTTCAAGAGTTTGATGATTGGAGACTCCCTTCTATCTCTGAGTTTTCAAAATCTTTAGAGGTAAAAGATCAGTTTAATTTTCTGTTTGATGATGAAAACTACAGATATTGGACTTCTGCAAAAAGTACTGATTCTCAGGGGACTAAAGTCTGGATCTATAATCTTTTTGGAGAAGGAGCTTATAGTATAAAAGAGAGTACGATCTTTGCACTAGAGGGTACAGAGCTAGATACAGGTTATAATGTACGATGTGTTAGGGATATAAACTAGTATATCTTAAACATAAGATGCATCAACCTATCATACTTTTGAGTAGTCTCTTTTTCAAAAAAGAGGCTATCAGATTTTAGCTCCAAGAAGCCTTTTGGATCTATTTGACCCTTTTTATCTCTTTTGGCTTTGATCGATTTGTCGTCAAAACTAATGATCTCCTCTTTGATATTGTAATCTCTTTTGTTCCATGAGTTGCCCTCTTCATATATATCTTTGCTTAGATAGTTGTCTCCTGACTCTATATTTATATTTTGTATTAGATTGTGGTTAGCTCTTCTAAATTTGTATCCTGAATTTTTGTTTTTCCATGATATGTTTCTAAACATTGTGATAGCTACCTCATTGTCATTGTAGTCAAATCCTCTACTATTGTTTCTCCACGCTTTACAGTTAATGACAATATGTGCATCCTGCATATGTCCATATCGATTATGGACTCCTAGTTTAAATCCATTGCCATCCCCTTTGAACTCTTTGCTTTTTTTCCATATATCATGACCATTTTCATAGGAGAGGCAGTTGATAAAGATGACAGGATTACCCGATTGCCAACAGTCAAAACCATCATCTGAGTTACCCCAACTTCTACAGTTGATAAACATATTTCCTTTTCCTATATGGGGTGTCTTCTCTCTTTTATGTCCTACTATGACAAACCCATCTGCATGTTGTCCTTTTGAGTTTGAGTCAAAGTTGTGATAGGCATCACAGTTGATTATAGTATTGTCCGATGCTCCATCTGTCAATACGAGAGAGGAGTAGTAGTTGTCATGTATGGATAGATTTTCAAATCTATTGTGTGAGGCATTAGATTTTATATGTAGTGCTGTTGTTCCATTTTTGAACTCTAGGTTTCTAAAAATAAGCCAATTTCCAGTGACAATAAAGGAGTCATGAGATGCATTTTGGTTTAGATTATATATTTTATCTTTACCATAAGAGCCTATGAATACTACCTTTTCATTTTTGTAGGCTTGAATAGTGATTGGCTTATCTTGCTCTCCCTTTACATAGACTCTATTGTAGATAGGGTAACGCCCCGATCTTATATATATTGTATCACCTGCTTCTACCAAGGAGATAGCTTTTTTGAGCGATTTAAATGGTCTTTTTATTGTCCCTCTGTTGCTATCTTTGCCTTTTTTTGAGACAAAGTAGCTATTTTGAGAAAATAGCACTGTTGTCAAACAGAGTAATATTAAAAAACTTTTCATCTGGATATCCTATTTTTGAAATATTTTTCAACATAATATCATATTTTTTTGTTATTTTTTTTGCTATTGACAAGCAGAGTAATATTTTTAAATTGATATGCACTCAATGTATCCTCTAGGTCAGATATAAATGATTTTGGTGTAAGCATCTCTTGTATCATTATGAAGTTTATATCTGCATGTTGCATTAGATAGAGACTATCTGCCTCTAGACTAAGAGGAGAGGAGTCGATAAAAACATAATCATATCTCTTTTTGAGAGTAATGAATAGTTGGTTTAGCTTGTCTGATAGTATCAGCTCTGATGCCTCTGGCTTGATTGGTCCCGCAGGAATTATCTGTAGATTTGGAGAGTCTGTATCTAGTATAATACTCTGCAATGACTCCTCTCCACTCAGATAGGTGCTGATTCCTCTATCATTCTCTATATCAAAATTTTCATGGAGTTTAGGTCTATATAGATCTAGGTCAACTACTATTGATTTATAGTTTGCCATCTGAAATATATTGGCAAGATTTGAGATGACATTAGTTTTTCCCTCTCGTATGATACTAGAGGTGAGTAGTATTATATTCCCTTTTTTATGTTCACATGTAAAATTTATATTTGTACGCAGTTGACGAAAGCTCTTTAGTAGTTGGGAGGGATTTTTCTCCATAATATCAAGTTTGTCCTCTTTTGATGAGTGAGGTAAAACACTATATATAGGAAGAGAGGTTAGCTTTTTTATATCTTTTATATTTTGGAGTCTATCTCTCATTCTACTTCTAAAATATGCTATAAGTGAAGCCAAAACAAAAGAGAATATAGTATTGATAGCTAGATTTGTCACCTTTTTAGGCTTGATCGCTATACCATTTGAGTAGGCACGATCTATAATCTCATAGTCAGATATAGTTGCTACTTTTTTCATCTCATTTTCTGATTTTTTTTCAAGTAGATAGGAGTACATCCGAGAGTTTACCTCATAGTTTCTTTGGAGGTGAATCAGTTGTTTCTCTTTAGTTGGTAGAATCTTTAGGCTCTCTTCATGCTCTTTTTTTAAGATACGTAAATTTTTCTCTTTATTTATTATATTAGCTTTTAGATTTTTTATATTGAGTAAAATAGTTTTTTTATTGTTATCTATATCTCGTCTAACAGATACCATCTCTGGGAATCTTTCTGTATACTCCATACTTAGTTCGTTGGCTCTTCTCTGTAGTAGTTGAGTGGACTCTATAAGTCGAATAGTTGGTTGATCTCCAAGTTCACGAAGAGTTGGAGTGATACTGTTTAGGTTCTCATTATGATTGATAAACTCTACTAGATTCTCAATCAGCTTTTTTTCTATTTTACTCTCTGATAGTTGAACCTCTATATCACTTAATCTATTGAGAAGAGCTTCTGATTGAGTACTTGGTTCTATGACACTATTCTCTATCCTATATGTTTCAAGTTTGCTCTCTGAGACTTTTAATTTCTCTCCCGTGGAGAGAAGTTGATCCTCTATAAAATCCAAGATTTTAGTATTTTTTTTGCTTTTGTCTTTGATACTCTGTTCTATATAAATATCTATAAGAGCGTTGACATATGCAGTTGCTCGTAGAGGAGAGTTATCTTGATATTTTACCCTTATGAGAGAGGCGTGGTCATTGAATTTTGATACGATGAGGTTTCTTTTGATGATCTTTTCATAGATATTTCTGTTATTTCCGTTTATTTTAAAATATATTGGATTATTAAAATTGGACTCTTTTTCAACGGTCAGTTTAAACTGTTTGGTCTTAATCTCCTCTCTATAAGAGAATACTGATTTACTTATATTTTTTTTGATTTGAATTTTAAAACCATTCTCTACAGGAAGCAGTATAATACTTTTTCCAATGATTTTCTCATCAAATATAGTTACATCTTTTATCTTTATCGGTGGATTTGAGAATATCTCAACTGTTTTGTAGTTCTGTTTGACAAAATATTGTATATGTAGATTGAGTCTATCTATCGCTTTGTTGTGAATATAGAAGGTTCTAAGTATTGCCAACTCTTGATCTATCTCTCCTGTTGTGGATATCTCTAGGTCTCCTAGTGGATCTAGTCTATTCACCTGTTGTCTACGAGGATTTTCTGTTTTGACTTTGATAATAGCCTGAGATTCATAAATGGATGGTTTAAAGTAGAGCGATACAGCAGAGAATATCATACCTACAAGGGTTATTGACATAATAGACCACTTATAGGGGAAAATAGTTCTAAAAAATTCTAAAAAGAAACTACTATCTTCTTTATATTTTTGCTTACTGCTATTTATCATGAAATTATCCTATTGATTTAAGATTTAATTTAATTATAGCATAAAAAATAATAATTTAAAACCAAAAATAATATCTAAATAGGTTTTTTTTTAGTTTTTTATAATAATCTCTTCTTGATTAAAAGATATCTCTAGTCCAACTCCTCCATCAATAAAATTATCTCCAAAACTCTTCTCAAATAGCTCTTTTGCTCTGCTTCCTGTACAGTGAGAGGGGCATACATATCTTGTCTCTAGTTGATGTATAGTATCTATTATCTCCAAAACTTTTTGATCCTTTTTGTTGTGAAGGTGAAATCCACCTAGTAGGAGTAGTATCTTTTTGTTGAAGTTTTTTTGAGCTTGTTGTGCAATCTCTGCAATACCCCCATGTGCGCACCCTGCAATGATAATCAATCCCTCCTCGGTATCTATTACCATAGACTGCTCACTCTCATCTCCCATAGCTCCTGTAGAGTATATATCTGTTAGTATCTCTGTTGGTTTATCATCTATTATAGTGACTCCATTGGATAGAGTCTTTAGATCTCTAACAAGATTTTTTGAGACATGAGATGTGACAAATATATGTACATCAGAGTTGAGTTCCAAAATTGAGTCGAGTCCTCCAATATGATCCCAATGAGCATGAGATATAAATATATTATCAATTTTATTTAGCTCTAGGCTCTTGGCTTGTAAGTTTTTGAGTAGTACTCTTCCATTGCTACCTGTATCAAAAAGTATAGTGTGTTGTGGTGTTTGAACTAGACAAGAAAAGCCCCAAAGAGTAGTGAGATTGCTAGAGCAACACTCATTGTCGAAAATAGTGTTTAGTTGTATATCTGATGATTTCATCGATCTGCCTAATAGTTAAGTTGCAAGACCTTTTTAGCTAGGTCTTGCTTAATTGTAGGTTATAAAGTAAGAATATGACAATTTGACATATTTTTTTAAAAATTAAAATAAACTATCTATAATTATACTAACTAAGATAAAAAGGTATAATCATGACAATAATAAATCCAAACTTTAGGCAACTAGATATGACCTTACAATTTAATAATATAGAAGATAATAAAATAAAAAATAGTTATAAATTTATAGACCTTTTTGCAGGGGTTGGTGGTATACGGCTAGGATTTGAAGAGGTTTTTAAAGATAAAAGCTCTTTTGTTTTTGCTTCTGAAATAGATAAGTTTGCTCAACAAACCTATGCCAGTAATTACGGTCATCTTCCATCAGGAGATATTACCAAAATAGAGCTTCATGAGATACCAAGTTTTGATATTTTGTTAGCAGGTTTTCCCTGTCAGCCATTCTCTAATGCAGGGCTGAAAAAGGGTTTCGAGGATACTAGAGGAACACTCTTTTTTGATATTGCTCAAATAGCTAAATATCATAAGCCACAAGTCCTTTTTTTGGAGAATGTAAAAGGGTTTAGAAATCATGACAAAGGAAATACCTTTAGAGTAGTAAAAGAGACACTAGAGGAGTTGGGATATAGAGTATTTGCAGAGGTTTTAAATGCCAAAAATTTTGGTGTGCCTCAAAATAGAGAGAGAATCTATATTATCGCTTTTTTAGACCATACTATAGAGTTTGAGTTTCCAAAGCCTTTAGAGAAAAGCGTGAAACTTGGCGATATTTTAGAAGATGAAGTGGATAAAAAATATACTATATCGAATAAACTATGGGCAGGACACCAACGCCGTAAACTAGAGCATAAGAAAAAGGGAAATGGTTTTGGGTACAGTATGTTTACTGAGGAGTCAGAGTATACCAGTACCATAAGTGCTAGATACTACAAAGATGGTTCAGAGATTTTAATAGAGCAAAAAGATAAGAATCCAAGAAAACTATCGCCAAGAGAGGCAGGACGGCTTCAAGGTTTTCCTGATAATTTTAAGATAGTTGTAAGTGATACCCAAGCCTATAAACAGTTTGGAAACTCTGTGGCTGTTCCTGTGATTCGTGCAATAGCTAAAAAAATTTATACTCTTCTCAAATAATTCAAAAGTATTTCTCTTAACTCTTGTCTATTATTTGCATAGTGTAAAGCTCTATGACAATTTGGACATAACGCTACAGTATTATCAATACTATCCTCTCCACCTTCTGATAATGGAATAACATGATGGACTTCAATATATTGTTCTCTATTGTCTTTATAAAAACCACGATAGTTACAATCTGTCATTTCACATGAATAATTTGATCGTCTTTTTACATAATTTTTTATGGTATTATTTCTGGGATAAGTATAAATTGTTTGTGCTATTTGTTGAGGTCTAGGCTTTATATTAGATGCTTTATGTTTTAGTAAATCAATATCAATTTGAGAATAAATATTGTCTTCAAGTTCATAATTTGTACTTCTTGCTAAATTATAGATATAAATATGATGCTTGTCTAGTGTAAAGAGTATTTCATCTCCTTTAGAAATATAAGATATTATATCTCTACCCATTCTGATTTCAGGGGTTCTACCTGTTCATGATTTTTCATAAGAGGAAGTGTAGTGTTTTGTAGACTAAAAGACAACGGACAATAGTC
>Ga0256827_10001502_pt1 | contig 14977 bp, 14 predicted proteins | sample CV84metaG_FD_185977 | JGI IMG/M metagenome (GOLD analysis project Ga0256827, IMG submission 185977) | Hydrothermal vent microbial communities from East Pacific Rise, Pacific Ocean - CV84 | ecosystem: Environmental > Aquatic > Marine > Hydrothermal vents | place: Pacific Ocean: East Pacific Rise... | reverse complement strand
GTAAGAAGCTTTAAGTTTGCACCCAAAGTCTCCATTGTTCTTATAGTGAGTCCATTTTGAATAGCAAGTTCAACATCTAAAACAGCACTACTCTCTTTATATGTTTCAATTATCTCATCCATAGAGACAGAGTATGTTTTAAAATAATGCAAATCTCTAACGGAAATTGCTCGAGTTATAAGTAACCTAAAGAGTGCAAGTTTAGTAATAAAAAGATGATACTTAAAATGTAATCCATTCTCTTTAAAAAGTTTATCGACATACTTTATAATTTCTAATCTATCACTATGGTAAGCCCCAAAAAAGACTAAATCATACTGAATATATTTTTTTTCATTTTGAATATTTTTATAATGTTTCGTATAAAAAAGAGGTAAATACTCTAAACTATGCTCTTTTGCATCAACCATATCAAATGTTTGTACTCTATCAAAATATTTGACTAAAGGTAAGTAGTTATTTTGTCTCAAAGAATCCCATTGGTACATTATAAATTTTGCCAAAGGTAATTTTAAATGTAATTTTTCTAACCACTCAGGTGAAAAGTACCCACCCCGTATTACAAAAAAAATATCAAACTCATTTTGAGTGGTTTTTTGTAAAATGTTATCTATATATTTTTCTCGTAAATAACTCTCTAGTTTTTTACTCAGCTTATTTGAGACTCTATACAGCAGTGTATGCTCCATCTCTGGATAGAAGGTAACTTCATAACCTTGTAGTTCGAGAGCTTCAATAATCTGAGTATGGTAGTTATAAAACTTTGGTGCTACAAAAAGTACTTTGTTCTTTCTAGTTATTTTCATTCCGAGTAAAGATCTTTTAAATTTTTTCTAGAATAATATTATATATTAATTTAAAATTCAACATCTCTATCACCTCATCATCACTTAATTCTATATCAAATTCTTCTTCTAATGCTATTACAATATTCATTTGTTTTAATGAATCCCACTCTTCTATTGTTTCAGGTGAAGCATCATCAGTAATCAAAACGACATCAACCATCAACACATCCGCTAACACATTCTTTATTCTATTTTCCATTTTTTATCCTTATATAATCTAATTCTTTATTTTTATACTCTTTTACTAGTATTCTATATTTAGTACAATTTTTAGCTTTCTCTAAAACTTCAAAACCATATCTGTCGTATAAATCAGAAACTTGTTCATTCTTTAAAGTTTTTCTATATTCTGAACTTAATTTCTCAAATCCTCTACTCATAACAATTTTATTGATAATATCCATAAATCTATACTCAATATTTCTACCTAAAACTCTACAGCTCATAAGTAATGTATCTATATGAGCAACATCACTTTTATATTTTAAAATTGCAAGTCCTACTATACCATTATCTCCAAACTTATCATTTACTCCGATAGCCAATACTGTATAGTTTTCATTATTGATAAAGGATTCTATGTCTTTTTGCGTATACCTTTTAGTACTAAGATTAAACTGATTTGTTTTTTGTGTCATCTGAGAAATTCTCTCAATTGAATTAATATCATCAATATAAGTAGTTATCTCAAGCTTTAAAGATTTTAAATAATCCTCAATATTTTCAGTTTTTTGTTCTTCATTTACTCTTTGAACTTGTGCTTTGTACATACCCACCCTTTCTAAGTCCTCTTTTGTTTGACTAGGATTGTAAAAAAGGTTTATAGTATCCCTGATAAGTAAATTGTACTCATATTCTTTTTTTGGCACCTGAATTACCTTTACCATAGGTAATTCTTCTTTTATAAGATTTACTTCAAAATCTGAATCATCAACAAAAACTATACTATCAAGTCCAATATTTAATTCTTTTGCTATGCTTCTAATATTTGATACTTTATTATTCCAATTAACTTTTTTGATAACAATATCTTCATCTTTAAGTATCATATCTTTATGGCTTTTTATTATTTTATCAACATCTTCAGGATTATTTTTACTACACAGCCCTATTATTACTCCAGCTTTAGCTAAAACTTTAGCTAAATATTGAACTTCTTGAAACATTTTTATATTTTCAGAGCCATCTTCACCTAAGATACCTTTCCATAAAGTATTATCACAATCAAAAATTAGTGCTTTTTTTGTTTTTCCAGTAATTGAAATAAATAATGGTTTTATATATTTGAAATATTTTTTATAAAACTCTATACTATAAAGTGTTTTTGATGAATAATAGTATCTTAAATCAATAGATTTATCAATTGAGACTACTGAAATAACTTTGTCAATATCTATTACTTTTATATTCAGTTGTTTCCTATTTTCAATATATAAATTCAATTCTAAAACTAAAAAATCCATTCTGTTACTTTTTAAGTCATATTGACTGAAAACTAAACTAGAAAACTTATTTATAATAACCAATGAGGTATCCGTTAGATTATTAAAAACAATACTTATCTCCATCTTTATTTTATTTATTAATTCGTCTAACTCACTTTTTGATAATAATTCTATTTTATATTGCAGCCCATCTATAAAATTGTATATTTCCCAAAATATCAAAACAATATTTGAATCTTTAAACTTTATACTATCTTGTACTATGTTATCATAATCACCTAATTCTATACTTGCATTAATATCATTAAGCCTAAGAATATATTCACATATCTCTTTAGATTGATGTACCATTATATTTGATAAAATTGACACTTTATACATAGGCTTATTAGTATCTTCCAATAGCTTATTCGCTTTTAGTATTTCACTATATTTCATGTTTATCACAGCATAACCTGCCCACCATTGATTCTTATCGTTTCCCCTGTCAAAAAATCAGACTTTTCAGATACTAAATAACTTATAGCATTAGCAACATCTATTGGTTTAGCTAATCGTTTTAGTGGTGTTCTAGCAGCTGTTAAAAGTTTTATTTTTTCAGGTATATCTGATACTAATTCAGTGTCAGTCATACCTGGAGACACAAGGTTTACCCTAATCCCTTTGGGAGCAAGTTCAATAGCAAGTGCTTTAGCAAAACCATTTAATGCAGACTTAGCAGTGATATAATGTAACCATTCACTATTCACCTGTTCTGTAGCTTGTGTTGTAATAAAGACTATTTTTCCATATCTATTAGTTTCCATAAAAGGTAAGATATGTTTCACTAAAAGAAATGATGATTTAATATTAATATTTAATTGACTTTCTATATCTGTCCAGTCCATATCGACTAACTTCATATTTCCAAAATGCAATGTAGAAGCATTAATCAGTACAGTTATTTTTGAGAAATATCTTTTAATTTCATCAAACATTTCAGTGATTTCATTTTCTTTTAAAAAATTTGCCTGAACAATTAATATTTTTTTATCTGTAAGTTCTTCTAGTTCAGTTTTAAGTTCTAATGCTTTAGTTATATCAGAATTATAATGCAGTATAATGTTATAATTTTCCTTTGCCAATGTCTTAGCAGTTTCAAAACCAATTCCACCTGTAGCACCTATAATTAAAGCTACTTTTTCATTATATGTCTCAATAATTTCTTCTGAAACTTCATCTTCTATTATTTTAACTTTTGCTAAGCCTGTAGTAACTTTTTGTTTATGCTGATTAAATATATCTGTTTGAAGCTCTATACTATTTTGTCTATCCATCTTTTTGGTAACAGTGACTACAATTTTAAGTGTGTCCCCAATCCGTACAGGTAAAAGAAACTCTAAACTTTGAGAATACCATAAAGCACCGTCACCCGGTATTTTTGTCCCTATAATTGTTGATATAAAAGATGCACCGATCATGCCATGTGCAACAGGCTTTTTAAATGATGTTTTACTAGCGAACTCTTTATCAATATGAAGTTTATTATCATCACCACTTAAGTCAACAAATTTGTTTATATCTTCTTGAGTTATAATATGTATAATTTCAGCTGTATCATTAATATTAATATTTTCATATCTAGTCATTTATTTTAGCCTTTTTTAATCTATTTCCTATCACTCTTGCTGGATTTCCCATAACAATTGAATAATCAGGTATAGTACCAGAGACTACTGATCCTGCTGCAATAATACTATTTTTTCCTATTTTAGCCCCTATTATTGATACATTCTCTCCTATCCAACACCCTTCTCCAATTACAACTTCACCTTTAAAATCAACTGGTTGATTTTTAATTGGTATGTTCAAATCATTAGTTCCATGAAGGTTATCTGAAATATAAACTTTATCTGCGATTGCAACATTTTTTTCTATTAATACACTTCGCAATACTACAATATGACTAAACCTACCTACTGTCGAATCAATGCCTATTTGCAATACTGGGTTAATATTATCTTGTTTATATGCAAGTAGCCAACACATTGAGCCAATATAGACATTGTTTTCTAAACTTATATACTCTTCACCCTCAATTATATCTGGTGATTCTATAAATACTTTTTTTCCAAAAAATTTAAAACTTTTAGAAAAAAACAATCTAAAGACATATCTGGCAATAAATCTTTTGATTCTTTTCAAAAAACTATATTTCATTAAATTCCTTTATCTTTTTTAAAAATACCTCTGGTCTCTTAAAATAAGAAACCAGTTCTATAAGTATCGAATCATTTAAGTTCCACCACTTTGATGTTATCAGTTTTTTTCTTAATTTATCTTCAAACCTATACTTTATATGTCTCGCAGGGACTCCCCCAACTATACTATATGCACTGACATCTTTAGTCACTACTGCTCCTGCCCCAATCACTGCTCCAACTTCAACAGTAACACCTGCTTTTATCATAACACCTTGTCCTATCCAAACATCAGCAGCTATGCTTGTTTTAGGAGAGGTCTCACCTAGGTATTTTTCTTTTGTAAAGCAAAAAGACAACAGTTCTGTATTGTCATAAAAAACAGGACTTGTACTCAATAAATCAGTTGGGTGATTTGCTAAACCAATAGATACATTACATGCTATGGAGCAAAATTTTCCAATTTGACTATTTACAACTTCTGAATTCTTTTGTATGTAACTATAATCACCAAGGATAGTATTAATTAACACCGTATTTGAAAAGACAATACTATGTTTACCTATCTTGCTATTATGATCTACTTGTACCCCATAATATACTTTAGAGCTGGGAAACCTTCTTTTTAATAAAAAGAATTTTATATTATCTTTAAAATATTTAATCATATTCACTCTCTTTTTTTGAATATTCTAATAGCTGATATATATACTCCAGATTTCTCTCAGAATTTTTTCCATCTAAAGGACCTACATATTTTTCCATTATATCTCTTTGTAAAAAAGCATCATATCGTTTATCTTCATTTTTAAAATCATAAAATGCTTGCACTATTTCTTGTGTATTATAGACTGTAACTAATTCTGATTTTCCATTAAATGGGGTATCCATAATCTCTGTATCTTTTTTATAATAAAGTACAGGTAAGCCTAAACAAGAAGCTTCAAAAAGTGTTTGAGAGTAGATAGAGATGTAAAAATCACTCTTTAAAAGCACTTCTCTCATTGTAATTGTATCTTCTATTTTTATATTTAAGTTAGAAAAATATTTTTTTACAAATGCCTCATACTGATACCTATAACCATTAGGGCGAACTTTAATAATAATTTGAACATCTTCACCCTTCTCTTTAATAAACTTAAATGCCATCAAAATATCATACATAAAATCAAATTCAACGGCAACATAAGAGTTTAAATCTGTACTATTAAAACCTGATGCACCTATGGTTACAACAGGATTGTTACGATTGATACTCTTTATATCACTTTCTCTATACATATCCATTCTAGGGTCACCTAGAACAACTATATTACTCATACCTTTAAAATATTTTTCTTTTATACTGTGAGAATAAGAGTTAATAACGGTAGCATACTTTGCCTCATCATAATAATTAGGTCCCAATAGTCCATTGATAATTAAATAACTAGGAACACCTTTAGTTTTACATACTGCATCAAAGAGAGTTACAGGGTTTCCTATATTTGCAATTAAAATTTCTAAGTCAACACTATTTTTATCTAAGTACGATATAGAACTATCTAACATTCTTAAAATATTTGCTAAACTACCCTCTATCCGCTTTTCAATAATTTTGTATACTACATCACTAATATCTTTTCCATCATCTAATATAATTTTTGTAAATTTTCTTTTTTTCAGTGCTTTTAAAAGTTGTTTTGAGCTCTCTTGATACTTTTGTTTCTCAGCATATATAGGAAGCACTCTTTCTGTAAGGTTTTCACTCATACTAGAACCTCTTGAAAAGTTTGCTAAAAGGACTTGAATTTTTGAATCATTTCGTAGATGTGCTAATATTTTTTTTGTAGGGTGATACTCTTGAATAAATACTTTTTTAACATCATTCTTAGAAAACAACCTATCAATATACTGCATCAAAAAACCGTAATAACGAGTAACTAACTCTCTAATTTTATATAAAAAAGCCCTCATTCCACTCGGTCTTATCTTCTCATCTAGCCACTGAGAAATAGGAAAATAATAAGTTATTTCTTTGCTTTTTAGTAATGAACCTTTTTCATAAGATATATCAAGTTCATCAAGTGCCTTAAAAATATTTGCATCTTCAGAAGCAACATAAATTTTTTCTGTTTCTAGAGTCTCTAAAACAGATAAAGATAAATAAGTTCGTATATATGCTACAAAATCATTCCAAAATTCAAGGCGAAGAGCAAAACCAAAAGGAATACCTTTGTAAGTAAATATATCTTTATTATCTGCATCAAAATGCCAATCAGTAAAAAATTTATATATTAAAAAATTATTTTCTTGCATTCTATGGCTATTAACAATATGGTCAAGATAAAAAACAGAACCATGAAGAGCTTCTATCTTTTTATGAAGTCCTAAATCATATGTAAGTAGCAAATCAGTTTCTGTACAATACATAGAACTATATTGGTTCCATAATTCAAGAGAATCTACTACAAATATATTTGTATACTTTTTTTGCATTAACTACACTCCATCAGACTTTAACAATTTCTCTTGAACTCTCCGGACAAGAGTAACTACCTCTGTTTTATTACTTGCCACTATGTAAGGTAGGAAAAACACTCCTAGTAGTGATAATAAGCTATAAATAGTTCCTTTTAAAATAAAATAAATTATACCACTTTCGCCTACAAAAAAGAGCTGTGTGCTGATATATGCTAAAAATACAAAAAAGAGAAGTGCAATAACTTGATGTAATAAAAATGGTAATAGCTTAATTTTTAAAGATCTTGTATTAAAATAAAGCTGTACATTTACACCTACGATTTGAATGAGTACCATTTTCCATGCAAATCCAACTGCACCTAATTCGAAACTATAAATAAACATATAAGTAAAAATAAGCCCAAAGAGAGAAACAGTTAGTCCAATATTTCTGTAAAGCCTTGTCTCTTGCATCGCAAAAAAAAGAGAACCACTTAACTGTCCATAAGTCTGATGAATTGGATAGAATGCCATAATTATTAAAGCTAAGTATGCTTCACTAAACTGTTCATTTGTAAAAATAGATATAAGATTTTGACTCTCAAATGCTATAAAAACTCCAAAAAAAGCGGCTATAGAATAGAGCATGGGAATGTAACGTTTAAATAACTCTTGAATTTTTTTCATATCATTTTGCTCAAATGATTTTGAAAACTCCCGTGTTATTAAGGGTGTCATTGCTCCTGTAAATAAAAAGCACATAGCCGCTATAGAGTAAGCGATTCCATAAAACCCTGTTTCTACTGAACCACTTACATATTGAAGTAGCCATATATCAAAAAGTGCTATGGATATAGCGACAATATTAAATATAAAAAGAGGTGATGCAAAAATATAAAACTCTTTTACAAGCTGTTTATAGCTCAAAGAAAAACTTAAAACTTCTCTTGTAAAAATAGATTTTTTAACAAATAAAAGAGATATAACAAGCATAAAGGAGAGTAGAGAAATAAAATGAAAATAGAAATACATAGAGAGATCAAATACTAATGAATGAATCATAAATAGTAGTAAAACTAGAGTTAAAATTTTATGAACTATTTTAATAAGTTCTACAGAAACAGTAAGGGCATATGCATCTGATATCTTTATATAAGTCTGTGTCAACCATGTAAAAAAACCAAAAAGTAGTCCAAAATAGATATGTTCAATAGAAATATCAGGTAAAAATATATTGCTATAGTCAAATATATCTATAACATATACAAAACTCAAAAGTATAAATAGCACTATAGTTGAAAAGAGAAAATAAAAGCTAATTAACTCTTTTCTTTCATCTCTTGCTGAGAGTTTTGTAAAAAAAGCTGTTGATGTACCTGCATCTAAAAAAGCTACTACTTGAGAAAAAAACTGTTGCAAATAACTAAACTGTCCAAACGCGATAGGTCCTAATGCTTTTGGAACAATAGCTACCAGTACAATATTAATTACCCCAGCAATAAAACTTGCTAAAAGTTTTATTATGTAGCGTTTTTTTAGACTGTCTTCATATTTCATTATTGAATTGTTTTAATAACTTTAGCTGGATTACCAACTGCTACTGAAAAATCTGGAATACTCTTAGTAACCACACTACCCGCACCAATAACAACATTTTTTCCAACAATAACTCCAGGAAGGATAATGGCATTTGCACCTATCCAAGCACCTTCTTTAATACATACATCCTCTGATGGATAATAACCTTGTTCAATAATTGGTAATTTTATATTATCAAATTTATGATTATTAACATATATGTGAACACCCATTCCAAGCATAACATTATCTTCAATTAAAATTCGAGCATCTTTATCAGCCATCAGAACTGTATTAGGACGAATTACTACATTATTTTTGATAGATATTTGAGAACAGTATACAGCATAAGAACCTGCCCGAAAATCTGCACTTTCGCTAAAAAATAAAAATTTATCTCTACACAGTTTAAGCATACTCGACTTATAGTGAAGTTTCCAGTGTGTAAATGGTATATCAGGACCTATCCTATCTACATCAATTGAAAATTTTATTTTTTTATAAATCTCGTAAAGCAAAGCTAACTCCACTTCGCAATATTAATATTTGCATTAATAATATGTTCTCTAGCCTTTGGTAACCCATCTCCAACAAAATTAAAAAGATTTGCAGTTGCTACCGCATTTACACCTTCTAGATTAAGACCAGAAAGCAGATGTTCTTCATTCCCTGCACCACCAGCAATAATAAGTGGTGTAGTAATATCTTTTGAAATTTTTTTTATAGTCTCCAAATCATACCCAAAACCTGTTCCATCTTTTTCTATAGAGTTAAGATAGATTTCACCTATATTTAAATTCTCTATATATGAAATATACTCTTTTAGATTCATATCTAATTCGAAAGTTCCATCTTCTATAAATACTTTTAAACTATTAGCTACTCTTTTATAGTCTATTGATGCAACTATACTTTGTGCACCATACAGTGACACAAGCTCCATAACTAAACTTTTATCTTTGAAAAGTACTGTATTTAAAACAATTTTATCCGCACCACTTGCAAATAGTAACTCTGCATCTTCAAGAGTTCGTATACCTCCACCAGCAGCTATTGGTATAAAAACGTCATCTACAAGTTTTGTTAAAGTCTCTGCAAAATCTTCAATACTTTTATTTTTTTTTGAAGCATTTAAAACAACAAGTTCATCTAAAGCAAAGGCAATATCTTTAAATTTATAATTTCTCTCAAGCCAACGGATATTGCCAACTTTTTGCAGTCTAAAATTTCTACTTTGATTAAAGGAACCATTGTCATAAATGAGTGTAAATATAATTCTTTTTCTTAACATTAAAAACTCTTTATAAAGTTTTCAAGTAATTTCAAACCATGTGTTTGGCTTAATTCTGGATGAAATTGCACACCAGCAATATTATCAAATTCATAACTAACAATAAATTTTTCTCCATACTCGCATTTAGCCTGATTTATAGATTTATTACTACTCATTTTATAACTATGTGTAAAATAGAAGTCACTTAAATTATCTAAGTCAGTATAAAGTTTCGATGTTTCACTTACAATTACTTGGTTAAATCCAACATGAGGAACTTTCAGCTTTTCTACTGACAATTTATTTACCTCTGCATCTATAAAACAAAGTCCATTTGTAAAACCATCTTCTGTACTACTTTTCCCCATCAACTGCATACCTAAACAGATACCAAGAATCGGTTTTTTATTGACTACAACTTCATTATATAAAATTTTATCAAGTTCTAGTTTCTCTATATTTTGCATAGCCTTTGCAAATGATCCAACACCAGGAAGGAGCAGTTTATCTGCACTAGCTATATCATCTGAGTTACTAGATAAAATAATATCTTTTACACCTAAATATTTTAAGGCACTTGTAATAGACTTTATATTACCCATACCATAGTCGACGATAACTATTTTCATATATTAAAGTCAACTCCAACTTCAAATTTAGGTTCCCAAATTCCATCTACCTTTTCAAATAAATCTTGATTTACATACTTATCTAAGACTTCATCAAACTCTTCTTTTGTCATTTTATAATACTCTAAATATGTATCTATTAAATCATATGGATAAGCATTATCATACATTTTAACAAGATTTAAGGCTTGGTCTCGCGTCATGGATCCCCTTCTTATCTCTATACCAGCATCTTGTGTTGCTCTTCCAAATCCAAATTTAAGGTACATTAAATAAGCATGTAAAGAGTAAAGTGCTTGATCATTTTGAGAAAAGTTTGTAAAAGTATCTTGATTTCCTTCATCTTTTTCTATCAATCCACAATGTTCTTTTGCTACAACATAGTTTCTATATGAGTCCCATGCTTCAAAATAAGACCAATGAGTAAAAGACAATCCTACTTCAGAAATTTCATCATCTGTTGGAAACTTGAAAAACGCCAAGTCTGCTTCACTAATATCTCCATCAGCCTTTATCCTATCAAATACTTTTTCATGTCCACCTTCAAGATAAACTCTTTTCATATACTCAATATCATATAAAGCATTATTTTTACTTTCTGTAGAACCACCATACTCTATTTCACCATCTTCACCATAAAAAATAAGTGGAATTTTAAAATTTGTTGCTGTTTTTATGACTGCTGTCATAATAGCAATTAACCAACCATAATAAGGAAAACCTTTTTCTATAAAACCATATTTATTTAATCTATCTAAAACTATTGGGTTGCAAGATATATGAATATGGTTGTACCCTGACTGTATAAAATTAACGAGATTTTGATCTCCAATTTCTAAAGATAATGCTGGCTTAATTGTTACTGCTAAAGGATTCATACCATACTTATGTTTAAGTTGGTGTGCTACATATGAGCCATCTTTTCCACCACTAACAGGAACAATACAGTCAAAGTTTCCATTTGTAGAACGATACTTATCTAATAAATTGATTAATTCTTCTTTTCGTGGTTTCCAATCTATAAGTTTTTTCTCTTGCATCCACTGACATGCATTACAAAAACCTCTCTCATCAAATGCTATTCTCGGTCGGGTAGACATATTTAAACAGTTTTTACACCAAAAAATCTTTTTCTCACTCATATACTTTTCCTATTATTTATATACTAAACCCATCATCAACAATGATGTTTTGACCATTAACATACTTACTCATATCACTTAAAAGATAAACTAAAGTTCCCCTTAAGTCGGACTTATCTAACATGCCTTTGTTTAGACATTCATTTTTATATTTTTCTAAAAATATCTCATTTTGATTGTCAAATATTCCACCAGGACTTAAAGTATTTACTCGTATATTTTTGCCTTTAAAATATTTTGCCATATATTTTGTAAGGTGTATTAACCCAGACTTTATCGCTGCATATTCAACAGGCATCGTCATATCTGTACCATCATAAACTTCAAATTTTGGAGCTACTACTCCGTAAATTGATGAAATATTTATTATATTACCATACTCTTGCTTTTGAAAATATTTTGCGAACTGTTGTGAAGTAGTAAAGTAGCCTCCAAGGTTCAATCCAATATTCTCTACAAAGTCTTCATATTCTACATCAAAAAAGTGTCGTGCATAGTTTTTATTTCTTGGGTAGGCGTTATTTACCAATGCATCAATTCTCTGATATTTACTATGAATATAACTAATACACTTCTCTAAGGACTCTTTTGATGTTATATCTAACTGTACAAAATCAATACTCTCACTTTTAAGTTCTTTGGAGAGTTCAGCTTTAATTTTAAGCCCAATCTCTTCATTTATATCTGCAATAATTGCCACACCATTATGTTCTACAATAGCCTTAATAAATTCTCTGCCTATAAGTCCAGCACCACCAGTTACAACTACTACTCTATTTTTTAGCACTATTTTTCCTCATTAAAAATGATACAAACTCATAGTCTAATGGAGTATCTATATCAATAGAACGCTCTTCTGGCATTACATAGAGTCCAGTTTTGTCTAAAAAAAGAGCCTTTTCATTCAAAATGGCATCTCTTTTCCAAATATATATAGAAGCATTCATATCATAACTTTTTGGTGCATCTTGACGACGAACTACACTGCTATCTAATGTTTTTGAGAGTGCCACTTTACCATTTTTATCTACTTCAATAAGGTTAAAATATGGACTCCGTCTCCCTAGCATTGCTGTAATAAGATTGTCATTATCATCTTTTACAAACTGTTTATATGATTCTATTATATCTTCTACACTTCTAAGAGGTGCGGTAGCATCTAAATCTACCAAATGTTCATACTCTTTTTTATAATACTCTTCACTTCGGACAAAAGCATCTCTTATAACATCCAGCTTACCTGCCGTATCACTTGCCATCTCAGCACTACGTTTAAAAAAAACTTCTGCTCCATACTCTTTTGCTACTGCTGCTATATCATCAGAATCAGTACTTATAACAATATGGTCAAAAATTCCAGACTCTTTTGCCTGTTCTATCGTATAAGCGATTAGTGGTTTACCATTTATCTCTTTGATGTTTTTATTTTTAACACCTTTTGAACCACCTCTTGCACATATGGTACATAAAACTTTACTCATCTGTTTTGCTCCTGAATATTTGTAATAGTGTTCATTACATCTAATGCTTCATCATAAGTACATACACTCTCTTTAGTCCCTAAAATCGACTTATGCATTTTGACAAACATACTATTTCTTTCCAAGTTTTCACTTTTAAAAATTTCACTCAAACCTTGTTTATCTTTTCGAGTTAATATATTAGCAATAAAATCCAATTCATATGTATAGTTTAAACTATTAAGCAGAATTTTTCTATGGGTAATTTTACTAATATAGTCAATTGAAAGATTCACAACTACACCTCTATCTGTTTTACCTACAAATGTAGTTAAATCATCTGAGTCTATCTCTAAATCTGAAATTTTCACTTGATAGCTCTTTAGCTCTTGTATCTTTCCGGCCAAATATTGAATATAATCTATCTCATGACTTAAATCAAGTAAAACCCCACCACCCTGCTCTTTTTTTGCACTATATGAGTCGCGGTAATCTCCTTGCCTCCACGTTGGAAGGTACTGTCCACAACTTGCATTTATACTCAAGACTCTCTCATTTTTTAAAAGCTCTTTGAGTTTTTCTAAAAGAGGATGAAACCTTAGTACATACCCTACATAAACACTGTTATTTAAAATCTCTAAATTTTTTTGCGTCTCAAAGAGTGGTTTTTCACAAAATATAAGTTTATTACTCACTTTTGATTCTAAATACTCTAACTGCTCATAATGTTTACTTGTTTCAGATGCAATTATAAAATAATTATAACTATTGATATCTTCTACATCTTCTAAGTACTTATATGTAGTTGCAGAACTAAGAGACTGCTTTGTAATAATATCAATTTTTCTAATAGTTTTAAATGAAGAGAGCACCTCAAAATGGCGCTTACCTATAGAGCCATAACCTACAAGAAGAGCTTTCAACTAAAATACCTCGTGGTATTCACTATTTGCTTTTTCATACTCTTCAACTCGACCAATATCGAGCCAATACTCACGAATAGGAAACGAGATACTTTTTAAATTTTCAGCAATGACTTTTTCAAAAAGTGTCGGCATATCATAAAACTCATCATCAGGAATAAACTCTAAAACTTTTTCACTCAGAACATATACCCCACCACTTACAAAAAACTTATGCATAGGTTTCTCTTCTATACTAAGTATATCTTTACCTTTAACATTGACAACACCATAGGGAACTTGAAAGTCATACTCTCTTACACCCATAGTTGCAACGGAAGCATTTGATATATGGTACTCCATCATTCTCTCAAAGTTAATGTTTGTCAGTAAATCTCCATTCATTACAAAAAAAGACTCACTAAGCTTCTCTCTTATTAGACTTAAGGCCCCTGCAGTTCCCATACGTTTGTTCTCATGTATATACTCTATATTTACTCCAAACTCTGAACCATCTTTAAAGTACTCTTCAATTATCTCAGACTTATAACTTACACAGAGTATAATATTTATAAAACCATATTTTTTAAAACTTGTTATGATTGTCTCAAGTATCGGTTTATTTCCAACTTTAAGCATAGGTTTTGGAGTATGATCAGTTAAAGGTCGCAGTCTTGTCCCTAAACCTCCAACCATAAGAACAACCCTATTTGTTTTTACTTTTTGTTTTAAAAGCTCATCAACCTCTTCAATTCCAACAAGCTTCCCATCACTATCCACAATAGGGATTTGGTAAATTTTCTTCAAAACTGCAATATCTAAAATTTTCTCTTTTGTATCTTCTACTCTACAAACAGTTGGATTTTTATTGATTATTGGAGCGATAGTACCATCTAACTGTATATCATCTAAAAGTGCTCTTCTTATATCTCCATCAGTTAAAGTACCAAGTAGTTTTTCATCTTTATCTACAACAAGTGCTATCTGCATTGCACCACTATTTATAGCTCTTAGTGCTTCTTTTATAGTTGAAGAGGGACTTAGTAAAACTTTTTTATAATCAGTCATTTTGAACCTT
>Ga0256827_10001501_pt1 | contig 14983 bp, 14 predicted proteins | sample CV84metaG_FD_185977 | JGI IMG/M metagenome (GOLD analysis project Ga0256827, IMG submission 185977) | Hydrothermal vent microbial communities from East Pacific Rise, Pacific Ocean - CV84 | ecosystem: Environmental > Aquatic > Marine > Hydrothermal vents | place: Pacific Ocean: East Pacific Rise... | reverse complement strand
AAACCAGGCGAGCCAGAGCAGACCACAGGTGACTTCTATGTCGATGAGAAGAATCGTCAAGTTATCATGACTGAAGATGGTCTTCAAAAAGCTCAAGATTTGTTTGAAGTAGAGAACCTCTACAGTTTAGAGAACGCCTCTCTTTCACACCACCTTGACCAAGCGATGAAAGCCCAATATATCTTTGTAAAAGATGTCGATTACGTTAACCAAAATGGTGAGATTGTCATTGTTGATGAGTTTACAGGTCGTCTAAGTGAAGGGCGTCGTTTCTCAGAGGGACTGCACCAAGCGATTGAAGCCAAAGAGGGTGTTGAGGTTCAAGATGAGTCTCAAACTTTTGCTGAGATTACCTACCAAAACTACTTTAGATTGTATAAAAAACTAGCAGGTATGACAGGAACAGCCCAAACCGAAGCGACCGAGTTTGCAGAGATTTACAACTTGGATGTTATCTCCATTCCAACCAACTTGCCCATTGCAAGACTTGACATGAACGACCTTATCTACAACACCGAGCGTGAAAAACTTGATGCAGTGGCTAGAAAAGTGCAAGAGCTTCACGAAAAGGGGCAACCTGTCCTTATTGGTACAGCGTCAATTGAGAAGTCAGAGTTAGTACATGAGCGACTTAAATCTGCTAAGATTCCACACAACATTCTTAATGCCAAAAACCATGCACAAGAAGCTGAGATTATTATGAATGCTGGTAAGAAAGGGGCTGTCACGGTTGCCACCAACATGGCTGGACGTGGGGTAGACATTAAGATTACCGACGAAATCAAAGAGCTAGGTGGTCTCTACATTCTAGGAACAGAGCGTCACGAAAGTAGACGTATTGATAACCAGTTACGTGGTCGTTCAGGTCGTCAAGGGGATGCTGGGGCTTCTCAATTTTACCTCTCACTCGACGACAATCTTCTGAGAATTTTCGGAGGAGACAAAATCCGTAACATCATGAACAAACTGGGTGTAGAAGAGGGAGAGTTTATCGACTCTAAAATTGTCACCCGTTCCGTTGAGAAAGCCCAAACCAAAGTGGAGAATATGCACTACGAGTCACGTAAGCATATCTTGGAGTATGATGACATTGCCAATGAGCAACGAAAAGTTATCTACAACTTTAGAAACCAACTGCTTGATGAGAACTTTGATATTGACTCTAAAATTAGAGAGAACCGTTTAGAGTATGTTGACCATATTTTAACAGATGCTGAAATTTATAATGGAGCGTCACAAGAGGATTACAACCTAGAGAAACTCAGCAACACCTTTAGAGAAGAGCTAAACATCGCATTGGATGCTGAGGTTTTTGCAGGAAAAGATTACGATGCGATTCATGAGATGGTACTTGAAATTCTAACCAACACCTACGAAGAGAAGATGGCACCCCTTACCCCTGAACAGCGTTCAGAGGTACAGCGAATTCTCTACCTACAAGTGCTTGACCCACAATGGCGAGAGCATCTTTACGAAATGGATGTAATGAAGACAGGAATTGGGCTACGAGGCTACAACCAAAAAGACCCATTAACCGAGTACAAAAAAGACTCTTACAACCTCTTTATGTCACTCATTGACCGTATTAAAATGGAAGCGATTAAAGTGCTTCAAGTGGTACAGCTCAACTTTGAAGACCCAGCCGAGGAAGAGGCAAAAATTGAAGCGATGCGACAACAACTTGAAGCTGAGTTAGCTGAAGCTCAAACCAATGAAGTTGTTGAAGCTGATTTTGAAGAGGCGACCATTGAGAAGAAGCCAAAACGAAATGAGCCGTGTCCCTGTGGTTCGGGTGAAAAGTTTAAAAACTGTTGTGGTAAAAGTGGTCCTAAAAAAGGTCTACTTGCCTAATGTCAACCACAAAAAACAGTAAACTTGTTAATAAGGTAATTAAACACTACCTCAAATATGATAAAGAGAACCCGTTTATCTTTATCTCCTCGCTGTTAGCATTCATTGGAATTGCTGCTGGGGTGATGGTCTTGATGCTCGCGATGGGCATCATGAACGGAACACAAAAAGAGTTTAAAAAGCGTCTCTTTGTCATGAACTACCCTCTTACCCTGACTCCCATTGCGTACCAAAGTGCCAACGATGCTATTGTCAACAAACTCTCAGGTCAATTTCCAAACCTGAAATTCTCCCCCTACTACACCACCCAAGTCATCTCAAAAAGTGGCTCAAATGTTAATGGTTCTATTCTCTATGGTGTTGATTTTGATAAAGAGAAAGAGATAAATGAGGTATTTGAGAAATCCTCTGGTGAATCACTTAATATCAAAAGTAAGTTTAAAATAGTAACGGGAAAAACACTTGCTACAGAGATGGGTGTGCAACAAGGAGGGAAACTCACCCTCTATTTTTCTGAACAACAAGCCATTGGATTTGGCTCCATGCCTGTTCAGAAACGTTTTATTATTGACAGTACCTTTAATTCAGGACTGCACACTTACGATAAAGCCATCATCTACACCACTCATGGAGCTTTTCAAAAAGTCTTAAAACGCCCCAAAGGTATCTACGATGGTATTCATATCTACTCAGCCGATGCCATGAACGATTTAGAGAAGATAAACGCTTATCTTAAGACGATTGGTTATGCTAATAGCGTACGTGTTCAAGGGTGGTGGGAGCAGAACATCTCTTTCTTTGCAGCGATGGAGATGGAGAAACACGCCCTCTTCTTGGTACTACTGCTCATTATCTTGGTCGCTGCTCTTAACATCATCTCCTCACTGCTCATGACCGTAATGAGTCGTCGTTCAGAGATTGCCCTCATGCGAACGTTAGGGGCAACCACCAGCGAGATAAAGAGTATCTTCTTTAAACTAGGAGCCATTATTGGCTTGGGGGGAATTTTGGCAGGAACTATCTTGGGTCTCATTGGTAAGTGGGTCTTGACCACGTTTAATATTATCCACCTCTCAGAGGAGGTCTATGGATTCTCAAAACTCCCTATTGACTTAACCCTCTTAGATTTTGTACTCATTATCATTGGGGCAATTATTATTGTCTTACTCTCCTCGCTCTACCCAGCACGTAAAGCGTCATCAACCAACCCACTAACTGTTCTTAGAAACGAGTAGTGGTAACGCTCTAGGCATACCTCTCAAGCATTGAGGGGTCTGCCATATTAATTTCGCTCTCCATTGCATTTAACTTTTTAATTAACTTGTCCGATATTTTTTTGAGGTTATTGAGATGTTTTAATGCCCTCTCCTGCTCCTCTTCACTCACTTTTTTACCAAGATGTAGTAGTTTTGCAAAGAGACCAATATTTGAAAGGTCAAAATAGATTTTAAATATTGTTAAGTACTCTTCATGTAGTTGATTGTGTAGCTCTTCTAACTCTTCTACTTTCTGTTCATTAAATATGACCAAAAGAATCTGTCCATCAGCATAGAACCAACTTCCAAATTCACAAGAGTCTGGTGTTAAGGGAATATCTTCTTCTTTAATCTTAAAACCATTTACCAAGCTTTTTGCTTTTTGTACCCATTGGATATGAGCAAATTTGGCTTTCCTTAATTTTAAAATAATTTCACTCTTTTTCATTACTAACCTTAAAAAAATATTTAATATATAATCTAAAATTATATTTTATAATATATTAATTTAAACTTAATTCTATTTTTTTAACCTCTGAATAAATTCAATAGCATCACGCTTATTTACAACTCTTCCCTCTAACTGTTCATTATAGACTAGATTTAATAGCTCTTTAAACTCTTTTGAGGGCTTAAATCCTAACGCTATTAAATCTCTCCCTTGAAAAAGAGCTTTTAACGGCTTATTATAGACATCTAACTCTTTGGCTTTTTTTAGCATCCAATCCCCTGCTTCATAGACCCCTTTAAGCGAAGCCTTGGTGGTACGTCCTAAGAAATCTGCTCGTGCTACTGTTACTAACTCTTCTAAATTAACCTTTGTTGCCAGTCGTCTAATGGTAGCGTTCTTCGCTTTACCTCGGTGGTAAATAGAGGGAGCTAGGTGATGTTCTACTAAGGGTAAAACAGAGTTAATAAAATCATGTTCATTCGTAAGCCTATATAAAAAATGCTCTGTTGGTTTAAGCCCTGCTCTCTCATGCCCAATGGCTGAGATTTTTTCAGGCGTTATCTGTGTGTGTGTCGCTTTTCCAAAGTCGTGACAGAGGATGGCAAACATCATCTTTAAGTTGTGCTTCTCATCATTAGTTTTAAGTGTCACCATTTTGTCCAGACACATTAAAGTATGAATCCAAACATCCCCTTCTGGGTGCCAAACAGGGCTTTGAGGTATATCAATTAACGCATGAAGTTCAGGAAAATGTTTCTGAGTTATGCCTAAGTTACGCATAAGTTCAAACCCTACTGAGGGTTTTTTAGACTTTAACAGTAGCTTTGTAAACTCCACATAGAGACGCTCTTTAGGCAACTCCTCTAACATATTTTTGGCTACCATATTGTGACACAACTCAAACGTCTCTTTTGCCAAGGTGTAGCCAAATCTCGCACAAAACTGTACAGCTCTATAGACCCGTAGTGGGTCTTCCATAAACGTAATGGTGTTAATATGTCGTAACTCTTTTTTTTGCATATCCTCTTTAGCCCCATAAGGGTCTAAAAACTCTTTTTTCAATACGTCATAACCAAGAGCATTTACCGTAAAATCACGCCGAAGAGAGGCCTCTTCAAAATTCATAAATCCATTACAACTCACATCAAATCCACGGTGTCCTCTATCTACTTTCTGTTCAGTTCTAGGAAAAGAGAAGTCATACTCCTCTCCTTCATGTACAAACTTTACAATACCAAAACTTTTACCTACTAAATTTACTGAACCATATTGTCTTAAAATATGCTCTAACTCTTCTAATCTGTTTAAGCCGTAAACTTCTACATCATAATCTTTACAGACCAATCCTAAAAAGTGGTCACGAACAGCTCCACCTACCACAACAGCCGAAGCGTTATACGCCTTTAAATCCGTGGCAATGGTCTCTATTATCTTAGGTAGTCTCATCTCTCTTCTTTATAACTTTTCTCACACTCATCAAATGCCACACCCTCTCGAATACCATCATCTATCACCATACTCTCTTGAAAGCTACCAATGGTATAGAGTTCATCATAAATAAGTATTCCTGATGCAATCAAATCATCACGCCCTACCCCCACAGCTTCAACTCGCTCTTCTTGGCTCATCTGAAGCAATCTCATCAGTTGCATCGTCAGCTCTTTTTGTGTTAACTTGGTACCATGAATCTTATCTGCATCATAAGTAGCATACTGCATACCCAGTTTCATCGCTGCTACTGTGGTCGGGGTTCCTGCTGTTGCAATAAAAAGTTCTACCTCTCCATGTTGTGCTGTAACTTCATTAAAATAGTTTTTCATAGGGTTCATCACCACAGGTATGGCATTGGCAATTTCAGGCAACGTTTTAAACTTCTGCGTCAAGGTCACTATACCCACTTGAAAACTTTTAGAAAATGACTTATCTTCGCCATAATGAAACAACAACTCCGTAGAGCCACCACCAATATCAGCCACCATAAAACTTTTAGGAGTCTCCCCTAAAATAGTAAGCCGATGTTGCACAGCCTTTAACGCATACTTCGCTTCTCTTACTCCATCAATCACCTCAAACACAATACCTGTTTGAGTCGCAATAGTTTTTAAAACATCCTCACCATTTTTAGCCTGACGAATCGCCTCTGTGGTAACTGCCTTAATCGTAGCATCATCAAATCCAAGCTCCTCTTTGGCAACATTAAGTGCATCCACCACTCTGTTTATAGCATCACCATTTATCTCACCTGTCTGAGCCAATCCATCAGCCGTTTTTACTGTTTGATGAAATTCCCCAACTTTACACTTATGCTCACAATCAAACTTTAAAATTCTCAAACTATTTGAGCCTAAATCAATAGCAATAATATTTTTCATTTTTCCCTACCATCTATAATTAATAATTTTGTAAATTATACAGTAAGTTAATATGATAAAAAAGTAAAATAGAAAATCTATGATGTGAAACTACCCATTCTCTACATCAGCCAGAGTCATTGCAAATAATACCTTTAAGCCATTTTGCTCTAAAACCTCTTTGGCTTCTTTGAGCGTAGTTCCTGTGGTAACAATGTCATCTACTAAAATAACTTCTCCTTTTTTTACCCCTGTGTAGCAAAAATTTCTAGGATTTTGTAGGCGAAACTGTAGGGTTTTTCCTGAGTAATTTATGCTATTTTGAGCTAAAAGTTTAGCCTGTTGAATTTTAACATTTTCATGTTGCATCTCATGGGTCAAGAGTGCCACATGACTGTAGCCACTTTTAACGCTCTCATCAATACCGACTACCACAACAGGACGATTATCATTTTTTATAAAATTATGGATAAAAGGCTTAAATGTCATTTGAGCTAACGCTTTAAAAACTTTAAACCCTTGTGGGGTATGTTTGGTTAAGAGTAAATCTTCTATATTTTGGTATTTAAAAAAACTATAGACATCCAATGTACCCAACGTGCGTTTTGAGATGGTAGGTTGAAGTAGATTGTGTTGACAGACGCTACAAAAAGTGCTAAAGCTTATCTTATGACAACTTAAGCATCTCATCTTTTTTACCTCTTAACTTACAAAATATCTCTTAGAACAATCGCAAAATGAAGTACTATAAAGTTTAAAATAAAGATTCCTAATGAAGAGGCACGGGAGATAAACATCTCTAACTTGGTTCGCTCTTTTCCATTGGTTCTAAACGCAATAAACGTATGAACTATGGTAATGAGTGTCATAAATGCCACAATTATTAATTTAACACGTAATGCATCAATGGCAACATTATGCATGGTCGTGTCAAATATCACCGTAATTAGTCCATTATTGGTAATCATTAGTGTTCCTGTAATTAAAAGAATTACCAATGCACCTATTTCAAAATAACCAAAAATTGGTCCTATTCTAGGATAGACAGCATTTTGATTCTCTTTCCCTCGCAATGAGACACCCAAAACAAACATAAAAACAGAACCACCAATCCACGACAACGCAGCAATAAGATGTAAATGTATCTCCCAACCCAAATCAAACTCCTTTAATTTAAAGTATTATAGCTGAATCTTTCGCATTTAGACGTTGAGTTTGGTCAAGAGCATTTGATTTTAAATTACCCTATCTCCACCCCCTCCCAACAAAGGTAACTATAGTAAAAAGAAAGTATAATTTTACATTAAATTTTTTCATATACTTTAGGGAGATACCCATGAAACTTGGCGTAAATATAGACCATATTGCTGTATTGAGAGAGGCTAGAAAAATAGCTGACCCTAACCCACTTGATGCACTGAGCATTGTTAAACGTGCTGGTGCTGACCAGATTACCATTCACCTTCGTGAAGATAGACGACATATTCAAGATAGCGATGCACAAGACATTCTGGCACACTCTAGCTTGCCTATCAATTTAGAGTGTGCTATGGCTACAGACATTGTAACCATGGTATGTGAGCTACACCCTCATAGAGTTACCTTGGTTCCTGAGAAAAGAGAAGAGGTGACCACTGAGGGAGGGTTAGATATTCTTAACAATCAAACCTTACTTATTGATACAATTAAAAAATTTCATGAACATGAGATTGAGGTCTCTTTGTTTATTGACCCTACATTTGAAAACATTCAAATGGCAAAACAACTCAATGTAGCGTGGATTGAGTTTCATACAGGTAAATATGCCAATATCTATGCCATGCTATTTGCAAACTTAGGCAATACCCATCATACTATTAAAGAGCTAGAACTACCACGCTCTGAGCTAAACAGAATGCTTGAAGAGGAGTTAACCCTGTTACGTTCTCTCTCATGTGATGCTATGGAGATGGGGCTAAAAGTAGCTGCTGGACATGGGCTAAACTACCAAAATGTGACCCCGATAGCTGAGATTGAAACCATTGAAGAGTTAAACATTGGTCAAAGTATTATTGCCCGTTCTATCTTTACAGGATTAGAACAAGCCATACTTGATATGAAAACGCTACTTATACGATAAATTAGAGAGGAAAATATGAATAGAATATTACAAATGCTAGAGCTACAACAAGAGTTAAACGATGCGACCAATGGAGTAAACTGGGAAGAGGGTCTTACTAAAAATGGTAAAAAAATTGACTGGAGACGCTGTATCTATCTTGAAGCAGCTGAGCTAGTAGAGTCCTACCCGTGGAAACATTGGAAAAATATTGACGCTTCACCCGATTATGATAATATTAAAATAGAGATTGTTGATATTTGGCACTTTGTGATGTCGGAGGCGTTACGTCTCTATAAAGTAGAAAACTTAGGTAGCATTGATGCTATTGCACAGACTGTTACCACCATGGAAGAGTTTGAAAACTTTAGCCAAACTAATAAAGGCGAGACACTTGATAGCTACGAAGAGATTGCCCTTGTCGAAGCGATGATAAAAACACTTTTTTGTAATAATAATATTAATGATTTGGTCATCTCATTTTTAACCATGTCATCAAAGTTAAATTTGAAACTACCTGAACTCTACGAACTCTATGTGGGAAAAAATATTCTTAATAAATTTAGACAAAATCATGGCTATAAAGAGGGAACCTATATTAAAGTATGGAATAAAGAGGAAGACAATGTCGTGATGCAGAGAATTTTAGCTTCAGATGCCAATATCACACCTGAGGCACTTTACAATGCGTTAGAGAAGGCGTACCCAGAAGAGTAACCGACTCTAGTTGAAAAATGTTCTCTATGGAACATTTTTCATTAAGGTAACAGAGGTAGTACCTCGTCCCACACTCACCTCTTGTACCAAGAGTATCGCTTTTTTCTGAGGCATTCCACACTCATCTCCACAGACCATGGTTCCTGTTAAATAGTAATCTCCTCTAGGAACCCCATAAAAGTTAAAGTTTCCATTGTCATCAGAGTAGGTAAATTTTAAATAGTTATAGAGTCTTTTGTCTGTTTTACTTAACTTATAACCACCCAAATAACTCTCTTCATACCACTGTTTAGAGTATGATGTTACAGGGTTTAACCATAATTTTATTTTACCTTTAACAATCTTTTGAGAAGTGTGTACATTCTCTAAATAGACTTTTCCTTTAACGGTACTAGAACCCCGTTTTTTAACATACTTATACTCTTCCACAGGGAAAGGTATTCTCTCCATTACCTCTCTGTTTACGACTTCCTCTTCTGCTGTAAGATTTTCCTCATTGTTTTCAACCGTTGCTTGACCTAATGTTGGGTTATTAACAGGAACATCAACTCTTGTACCCAATGTAGGCGTGGCGTTCCCATTTCTACCAATTAAAATCTCCTCTTTAATCGGTGGTCGTTTAACAGGGGCAATAACGGGTCTCTCTGTTTGACTAGTTGCTCCTGTGTTAATCGTCATGGTACGTGGTACAGTTGTACACCCCACTGTTCCAAGAAGTGTTAGCGTTAGCAGTGCATCCTTCAGTTTAATTTTCAGCATCTTTTTCCTTTGTTTTTTATTTTCCTAAACAGAACTCTCCAAACATTTTATCTAAAATTTCTTCAGAATCATAAGGTTTTGAGATAGAAGAGAGAGCTGTAATTGCATCTTGAAGATGATATGAAAAAAATTCAAGTTGTCCTAGAAGTAGTGGCTCTTTTGCTTCTAAAATGGCTTCTCTTGTTTTCTTAACAGCCTCTATTTGCCGTGTTGAGATGAGCATTAACTCTTCATCCTCTCCAATGGCATTAAAAAAGGTTTCCAGCTTGGTTGTCAAATATTTAAAATCATTTTTTGCCGATATATCAATGGTCTCAAACTCTTTTAATGGCTCTAAATCTAATTTTTTCTCTAAGTCTGATTTGTTAAGTGTTACGATTAGCTCTTTATCCTCAATGGCTCTGATAATCTCAACTATCTTTTCATCTTCTTCATCAAACTCTCGACTTAAATCAAAAAGAGCAATCACCACATCAGCATCTCGAATAGACTCTAATGAACGCTCTACCCCAATTTTTTCAATGCTGTCTCGTGCATTTCGAATTCCTGCTGTGTCAATAAGACGAATAATATGCGAGCCGATTCTAACCTGCTCTTCAATGGTATCACGTGTGGTTCCAGCAATCTCAGAGACAATGGCACGTTCATGGGCTAAAAACCCATTTAGAAGTGAACTCTTTCCTACATTCGGCTTACCAATAATAGCGACCCTAAACCCCTCTATGAGTCCTTTGCGTCGTTGGCTAGCATCGACGATATTCTCTATTTTTAACACCAGAGCATCTAACTGATTGACAATATTCTCTAAAATATCCTCAGGAATATCCTCTTCGGCATAATCAATCATCACCTCAGAGTAAGCTGTGGCACGAAGCATCGCTTCCCTACTCTCATCAATAAAGGTTTTTAACTCACCCTTTATCTGCTTGGCTAAAATCTTGGCAGCATCGACCGATTTGGCTTCAATAAGTTTAGCGATGGCTTCAGCTTTGGTAAGGTCAATTTTTCCATTTAAAAATGCCCGTTTTGAAAACTCCCCAGGTTCTGCTAACATTGCTCCATGAGCCAAAAGTGTCTCTAATATTTCACTGGCAACTATCATCCCTCCATGACATTGAAACTCAACAATATCTTCACCTGTAAAAGAGTGAGGATTTTTAAAATAGATTAAAATAGCATGATCTATTAAATCGTTATCTCTATTGTAAAGGGAAGTTAAATGGGCGTGTCGGGGTTGAATATCTGATTTTTGAGAGATTTTTTTAGCAAGAGTAAGTGATAACTCACCACTTACTCTAATAATTGAAATTGAAGAGATACCACTTGCCGTAGCAATGGCAGCAATAGTAGTTGCCATTATAAACTATTTACTTTTACGGGTATTGAAGTTATTAATAATAATAAACTTCTTCCCATCTTTACCTGTCTTAATGGCAATATATTTGTTAGGGAACATCGCTCTTAACTTCTCTAAAGCAATTTGTACCAAAATTCCATCAAGAGGTTTCGTTTTACCTTTACCATGCTCAATAATATGTTCAGCTATTGGTTTAAGATAATTGTCAATCATCTCTTCTTGTGCTTGAATAAACTCTGCAATCTCTAATTTAATGTAGAGGTTATACTCTGCATTAATCCAGTTAAATAGCATATAAGAGAGAGCATTATATCGGTAACCCTCTTTACCAATAAGCAGTGCTGCATCTTCACCATCAATGAAAATATGAGCTATTCCATCAAAAACATCTACCTCTACCGTATCTATTTCAAAACAAGCTACTTTCATAAGATTTTGAATCTTTCGCTCTATCTCAAGTGAACGCTCTTTATTTTCAGGAGTGTCTCTATCATCATCAAAGAGAATCTCTTCTTCACTCTCTTGTAGTGCTTCTTTTTTCTCTTCTTCAAAGAAAGTATCTACAATCTCATCTCTCTTTTCAAACTGTTTTAAATCTACCTCTTTGAGCATTTTAGATTCAGATTTAGCTTCAACTTTAGTTTCAGTTACAGTTACAGTTGATGTTGATTCATCTTCAATAACTGCTTTAGTTTTAACCTTTTTAGATTCTTTAACTTCCTTGGCTTCAACTTCTTTATTTGCTTCTTCTTTAAGTGCTGTTATCTCTGAACTGTTTTCATTTGTATTAACACTCTTTTTAACAGCCACAATAATAGCCATTTTTTTAAACAGTCCCATAACACCTGAAGTTGGATGTTGGACTATCTCATAGTTGATTTCTGTTACAGAACATGATAATTCTTTAGCTGCTTTACTATAGGCTTCCTCTAGTGTTTCAGCTTCAATTCTTTTCATTTGCATGTTCACTCTCCCCAAATATAATTTTTTATTTTTTAGATGCTACTTTAGCAGCTTTGTGTTTTGCGTAGGCATTGTTAATGACAAGTTGCTGTCCGATGCTAAAGAGGTTGTTGGTTAACCAGTAGAGTACCAATCCAGCAGGGAATGTTAAGAAGAACAGGGTCATAACCACTGGTAAAAACTGGAATATCTTCTGTTGCATTGGATCGGTCATGGTATTTGGTGTAAGCTTCTGTTGGTACCACATCGATGCTCCCATCAAAAGAGGTAAGACAAAAATTGGGTCTTTAAGTGAGAGGTCATTAATCCATAATATCCACTCAGCTCCTTGTAACTCTACTGAGTTTAATAAAACACGATAGATAGCAAAGAAGATTGGAATCTGTAAAATCATCGGAAGACATCCACCCATTGGGTTGGCTCCCTCTTTCTTGTACATCTCCATCATCTTCATATTCATCTTTTGTGGGTCTTTACTGTACTTCTCTTTAATCTCTTTCATTTGAGGTGCAAGGTCTTTTAGTTTATTCATCGACATCATACCTTTGTATGACAATGGGAAAAGAAGAAGCTTAAGAAGCAGTGTTACCAATACAATTGCCCAACCCCAGTTACCAACATAAGTATGGAGCCAATCAAGCAGTTTAAAGAGTGGTTTAGAGATAACTGTAAGCATCCCATACTCAATAACTTCTGTTAATCTAGGGTTAATCGCTGCTAAAACTTTAGACTCTTTTGGTCCAATATATCCGTGCAGAGTAAATGCCTCTGTACCTTGTACAAAAAGAAGAGCATTCTCCTCTTTAGTCACTTGAGTATAAACGTTTAACGGTTTTTCAAAGTTATAGAGAGTTGTGGTAAAGTATCGGTCAAACGATGAGGCAAACTCAACATTTGGAATGGTTAATGCTTTATCAGCATCTCCATCTTCAACAGTTACAATCTCTCCATTGGTTTTCATGATTCTTGAACCTTCAACTACCATGTATCGTGTGTGGTCAGCTGTTGGTCTCTCACCTGGCATAATAAAGTACTCTTGAGGAGTAGAAAGATTTACTTTAATGTCATAGTGACCATCTTTATAAAACGTTAACTCTTTGGTTACGGTTGTAGAACTTAACTTTTGCTCTAACGTTACCGTAGAAGTTCCAGTGGTTAAATCGATACTTTTAGCTGAAGTAGTATAAGGTGTCTTTAGTGCTTCCTCATTTAAAGCTGTATCTGAGAATCTAATCTCCAGTGCTTTTGCTTTAGCCGAAGTGTTAAAAAGCTCTAATTTTTTTCCTTCATACTCATACTTACTCTCTAACATTGTTACCTGAGCAATACGCCCTAAACTATCGATGTTATAAATAAATCTGTCTGAATTAACAGTAGTTAAAGAGTTAACTTTTGAATGAGGTACAGTTGAAGAGCTAGCAGAAGGGGCTGATGTTGCAGGATTGCTGTTATGCACTATTTGTGGTGCACTTTGTTCTGTTTTGACTGTTTGATTGTTGTCAACATTGCTTACTGTCTTTGGCATAAATAAATCGAATGCTATAAACACGATAAATGACAATGTTAATGCAAGTAAAAGTCGTTTTTGAAGATCATTTTGTTGTTCCACTAGAGATTACCTTTTTATTCTCACTATATTAAGTATTTACTGTGTGTTAGATTATATTAATATTTTAAGAATTATATTTAAAATTACTAAGTGGATTATATCAAAAAGTGTTTAAAAAAATCATTGTACTAACGCTTTTACACGTTTTAAAGCATTAAATATCTGTTGATTGGTTTTATTATACTCATTTGTAAGTAAATTCGGTTTCGCAACCAAGATATACTTGCCAGTTTTAAGATTATCTATAGTAGTTAAGAAGTGAGCACGAAGAACTCTTTTGGCTCGATTACGATGGACAGCATTACCAACTTTTTTGCTGGCAACTATCCCAACTTGATACTCTGTTTCAGAAGGTTGAAAGAAGAGTACAAATTGTGAAGTATGTACAGTTTTAGAGTTATTGTAAACTCTATTGAACTCTTTAGTAGTTTTAACACTACCAAAATGTTTTAAACAGCTAATCTTTTTCTACCTTTTGCTCTTCTAGCAGAAATTACTTTTCTTCCGTTTTTAGTTTTCATTCTTGTTCTAAATCCGTGAGTTCTCTTTCTTGGTGTGTTATGTGGTTGAAACGTTCTTTTCATAACTAAGTACCATCCTTATTAGTATTTTACCCAAGCCTAGACATGAGCATTAATTTGAAACGCGATTTTACCCCAACTATGCTTAATAAGTTGCTAGATACCTTAACATTTTTGAATATACTAATAAAAAAAACATAATTAATCTCTTAAAGCTCATTTCACTCTCTTCTAGCTCTCTTTTTTCGTCCTGTAAAAATTGTTCCTTTACTTCTACGGGTGATTAAATCTCTATGAATCCACTCAAATTTAATCTCCTCTTGCCTTTTTTGTCTCAACTGCTCTCTATCATAAAATCCAGCCTCACTTAATTGTCGTTCAGCTTCATAAAGTAACAAAGCTGCTGCCACAGAGACATTAAGGCTTTGTGCCATACCTCGCATGGGAATAACAACCACTTCGTCGGCCAATGCCAATATTTCATCTGACGTTCCTATCTGCTCATTCCCCATTACAATCATACTTTTTTGAGTATAATCTACCTCTCGGTAAGCAATAGAGTGTTCATTTAAATGGGTCACTATCACTTGAAACCCCTCTTTCTTTTTTGCTTTTAAAAATGCTACTTTTTCAGCTGAGTCGATACGCTCTCTATAGAGCCAATGGTGAGAACCTTGGGTAATGGTTTTATGTATTTTGGTCTCTTTATCACCTTTATTAGCATAATAGAAATGTAAAATACCCACCCCATCACATGAACGAATAATGGCTGAAATATTTTGTGATGAGTCTACATTATCTAAAAAAATTTCTAAACTGGGTTGCTTACGGATTAAAGTCTCTTCTATTTTTTTAATTCTCTTCTCATTTAACATGACTCAAATATATTCCTTTTAGTTTATATCATTTTACCCATAAAGTATAAAAAATAGTGATAAGGGATGAGAATTAATCTATAAGAAAAAGTAATATGAAGTGGGAAAAAATGCGAACATCAAAAAGATGTTCGCAAGAAGTAAGAGCTACTTCTTAGAGCTGAGGTCCAGCTTT
>Ga0256827_10001500_pt1 | contig 14986 bp, 17 predicted proteins | sample CV84metaG_FD_185977 | JGI IMG/M metagenome (GOLD analysis project Ga0256827, IMG submission 185977) | Hydrothermal vent microbial communities from East Pacific Rise, Pacific Ocean - CV84 | ecosystem: Environmental > Aquatic > Marine > Hydrothermal vents | place: Pacific Ocean: East Pacific Rise... | reverse complement strand
GAAAACCCCGAAACTCCCGGACAATATGGAGTGCGTGGAATTCCAACCATGATTCTATTCAAAGATGGTGAAGTTGTTGATCAATTGGTTGGTGCTGTCCCCAAAAAGCAGGTTGAAACATTACTGCAAAAAGCTCTCTAGTTCAGAAAATCAAACAGGCTCCCTACGGAGCCTGTTTGATTTCAATCCTTAACTTCCTCCAACATCGAAGTAATCTTTGCCCGGTCTTTTCGTAAGATCTTCGATCCGGAAATTTCTGCTAATATCTGCTGTTTCTCTTCGAGAGCCTCCTGTTTCTGCTCTTTTGCTCTTGTCATAATATCCCGATAACGGAGTCTTCCGCTGCGGGTCGTGTCATAGATCTGCCGAACCGCCTGCTGATATTTCAGCACCACGTTTTCAACCCGTGGCACCAAAGCTTCCAGCCACTTTTTTCGCTCCTGCTGTTCCCGCGTAGCATCACCGACCGCCGTTTGAAAATCGGCTCCCGGCTTCTCCAGCGTTTGCTGTTGGTTTTTCTGGCCGGAGACAATGCTCAAGGTCCCCGAGTCTCCCGCCGGAATTGCATCCGTTCGTCCAAGACATTCCCGGGGGAGATTCTGCACATTATCGGTCATATGCAATTTCCCCTGTTTATCACGACAGGAGTAAGTGACCGCCTGGACTGTCACAGCTGAAAAAAGTATCACCACCAGCAATACTAAAATCTTTTGCATAAAATTCTCCTCAACTCCATAACGAGTTACAAGCGACCAGAAGGTTCTCTGCATTCAAATGATCAGTAAATTTTCGGTCAAAAACTCTTTCGACTATCCAGCAGTAGAGTCACCGGCCCGTCATTGACTAAATTGACCGCCATGTCGGCCCTGAACTGACCGGTGGACACTGTAAGCCCGGACTCTTTCAGCCGGGTCACAAAGTATTCACAGAGGGGTTCTGCCTGTTCCGGAGCAGCGGCAGCAGAGAACCCCGGTCGGCGCCCCTTGCGACAATCTGCCAACAGGGTAAACTGGGAGACAACCAGAACCTCCCCGGCACAATCCAGCACGGAGCGGTTCATTTTCCCGGCCACATCTTCAAAAATTCTCAATTCAGCAGTTTTTTTAGCCAGATATCCTGCTGCTGTTTCATCATCTCCAACTTCAACACCCAACAGAACCAGTAACCCGGCACCGATAGTCGCAACTTTCACCCCGTCAACCGTAACTCCGGCACCACTCACCCGCTGAATAACCGCCCGCATCTCAGGCCACCTCCTGCCACAGATCCAGTAATGTACCGATTTCTGCCGCCCGGAGCAACTGGGCATCAAGATAAGTATATTGCTCGGTGACCGGCTGTTCCATCCCGACAAGTACCGTTTTCATTCCAAATTGTTTAGCCGTTTTCAGATTTTGTAACTGATCCTCCACCATAATACACTGATCACCGGTAACTGCCAATCGTTGCAAAACCTGTCGATAGGGATCAGGATTGGGCTTCGGCTGATAATTGGCAATCCGGATGTCAAAAATATCGGTAAAAAGACCATCGAGACCGAGGGCACTGACAACTCTGTCGACATGACAGCGTGAACCATTGGTAAAAATATAACTCGGCAATCCAAGTCCGGTTAAGGCATGTCGCAGTCCTGGATCAGGAATAATCCGGCTGGCAACATCAACGGCATGAACATACGCAAGATAATCTTCCGGGTCGATGGCGTGATGGCGCACCAATCCCTGCAGGGTTGCACCATACTCCTGCCAGTAGCGACGGCGCAAAGTATCAACATCGGCCGGATCAATGGCGATAATCTCCTCCATATAACGATTGATCCGTACATCAATCAGAGAGAACAGGTCGCACTCCTCGGAATAGAGAGTATTATCCAGATCAAAGAGGATCGCCTTCATTTCCCCCACCGCCTATTTTGGCTCAAAATCACCCTGAAATACCTCCACGGCAGGACCAACCATCATGACCTCCCCTGACTCCAACCACTCCAACTCTAAATCCCCACCACGGAGATGATTGATAATTTTCCGCTCCGTCTGTCCGGTTAATACTCCGGCAACTGTCACTGCGGAGGCACCGGTGCCGCAGGCAAAGGTTTCACCTGAACCTCTCTCCCAGGTTCGCTGAATAACCTCAGAGGAATTGACAATCTGTACAAATTCAACATTCGCCCGATCAAAGAACCAGGGATGAGTTTCGATCTGCGGCCCGATTTCAGCCACCGGAAACTGTGCAACATCGTCAACAAAAACTACGGCATGAGGATTTCCCATCGAGATGCAGGTGATCTCAAACTTCTGACCGGCAATTTCAATCGGAATTGCCACCGCTGTTTCGGTCGCCGGACCGGACATGGGGATCTCCTCGCGACTCAATCGCGGCCGCCCCATGTTGACCTGAACCTGGTTCACCACACCGGAAGAATCGGCGAACAACACCAAAAAAAGCACCCCAGCCCCGGTTTCCACGGTCATTTCAAGACGATCCACCAAACCATGGTCATAAGCATATTTGGCCACACAGCGAATCCCGTTACCACACATTGCCCCCTCACTACCGTCAACATTAAACATTCTCATTCGTACATCGGCAACTGCCGACGGCAGGATCAGAATCAGTCCATCAGCACCGACACCGAAACGACGCTGACTGATTTGACGGGCTAAGGCAACCGGATCTTCAATCTTTTCTATAAAACCGTTCACATAGACATAGTCGTTCCCTGCACCATGCATTTTGGTAAACTTCATCCTTCACTCCTGAGAGAAAATTGTCATATACTTTTCAAACAAACCTTTCATTTCACACTATACTACGCAAGGAAAACCCATGCTACAGATCATTCAAGTCAACGCCAGTGAGATGGAGAATTTCTCCTATCTGATCTATTGCCCGGAAACTCTCTGTGCCGCGGCTGTCGACCCGTCCATGCGGCCGGAACTGCTGTTGAAACAAACGACAAACCGTGGTTTAACCTTGCAATTACTCCTCAACACCCACGGACATCGGGATCATATTGCCGGAAATACTACCATCCTTGAACAAACGGATGCCAAACTTGCGGCACATTCAGCTGATCTGCCCAATCCGGATATTGCGCTGACCGAGGGGATGAAACTTGAACTGGGAGATGGAGTGATCGAAGTCATCCACACCCCGGGACATACCCCGGGATCGGTGGTGTTTAAAACCGGAGCGGAACTCATCACCGGCGATACACTATTTGTCAGTCGCTGCGGCCGGGCCGACCTGCCGGAGAGTAACGTAACCGCCCTCTACAACAGTTTACAGCGGCTGAAAAAACTGCCGGGGGAAAGCCGGATCTACCCCGGTCACAATTATGGCCCGATGGTCACTTCAACAATAAATTGGGAATTGGAAAATAATGACTACTTAAAATGTTCGAATCTTCAGGAATTCATCCAACTACGGATGGAGGGCTAAGCGGTACAGATGGTTTAAATTCCCCCGGGGAGATTCCGCAAATCAATCACCCGCGTCCCTGCCAGCCGATCATTCCAACCACGTCGTTCAGAGTTGAATAGAACCGCTAGATAGCCCAATCCAACCGGCAATAACTGGAGCAGACCACCGACACTGCGCAGAAATGCCTGGGCAAAAGCCAAAGGATCCCCCTCTTGTGTCTCAACCCGCAACCCCGTCAACATTTTCCCCGGAGTCTGCCCAACCAGGAAATGGAACAGGGTAAAATAACCGAAGGCAAGACAGAACAAGACCAAAAAATAGGGGATTGAAAGATTAATTAGAATCTCCAGAGAGGGGATAAACCGTGTCTCCCCGGTGGCCAGAACGGTTTCTGCCGCAACCACAAAGCTTATTCCGATCACTGCCAACAACGCCAGGTCACAGACGAAAGCTTCAACACAGGAGAGCAGCGAGGGGGGAGACATAGCTGAAACGGCACTATCATCAACAGAGAGCTGATCCTGGCTAACCGGAGCGGGGGAAGGAACAGGGGGCTCTACCTCTACCGAACCAGGAGCGCTCATGGCAAATATCGGCACAGCAGCTTCAACCGGCGAAGAAGATTCTTCCGGAAAAGAAGGGGCAGCCGGAGCAAAAATCTCCCCCGGCTCTGAGATCTGCGGCTCAGGCACTTCCTCCACCACAGACAGATCAATAATTTCTTCCGCAGCACCAGAACTGTGCTGCGGGTTCAGCAGGTTTGGACAAGCTTCCGGAGCCCCCGCAAACGGCGAAGACTCCGGTAAGTCAAAAGGGCGTTTGGGGCCCTCCTTGGTCCCTGAATCTTCCGGTCCGGCATCGTCAAAAGTAAAGTTGTCCTCAGCAGAAGCGACCTCTTCATCCTCCGGGTCAAAGCCGAAACTATCCTCCAGATCCGCGTCATCATCTACCGAATCCAGTGGCGACACCTCCGCACTATCCCCCTTCGGCCCCTCGAGCGTCTCTTCAATATCTTCATCTTCCGGAGCTTCCTCAAACAACTCATCAAAAGAAAGATCATCATCGGCACTGTCACCCATGAAATCAAATCCAAAGTCGTCTCCGTCAGTTTCAACAGGTGTCACCCCGACATCACTGCCAGTTAAATCAGGCGCTGCTGTTGCTCCCGTCGCAACCTGTACCGCAACATCAGCTGCAGCATCGTCAAACTCGACATTCGCAATACTATCAGCCGCGACAGTCTGACCGGGAAACAGGACGCTCTTGATTCCAAAGTTCTGCTTAAATTCAGACAGATCTTTGCCACATTTCTTGCAGCTATCAAGATGGTCAAAACTATTGTAGCCACACTTGGGACATCTCATGATTCTTCCTTTCTTTTTTCCATGATTATTCAACTCTGCCGAGCTGAAGCCAAATCCCCGTAAAGATATTGTAAAATCGCCATTATCGCAAGCCCTGCTGTCTCAGTCCGCAAAATTCTTGGACCAAGGCTGACCGCCTGATACCCTTCAGCGATAGCCTGTTCCGCTTCCTGCCGACTGATTCCCCCCTCGGGGCCGACCAGAACAACCACCTGCTGCGGTGATTGTTGAGGTAAAACATCCTCAAGAGAGACCTCACTTTGCTCCCATAGCAACAGCTTTAAATCTGCTTGTGCCGCAGCGAGAACCCGGGGCAGAGAAGTACCCACCACCAGTTGGGGCAAATGATACTGCCGGCTTTGCCTGGCCGCTTCCTGAATAATTTTCTGCCAGCGATCCAACCGTTTTTGTTGGCGATCCGACTTTAACAGCGCAATACTCCGCTCCATTGTGGTCAGATAAAACCGGTTCACCCCGAGCTCGGTCCCTTTTTGCAGGATCAACTCCAGCTTGTCCCCCTTAGGCAGCCCCTGAATCAAGGTCAGAGAGCAGACAGGAGGTGGAGAAGTCCTGACATCCAGCAGCTCAACCTCTGAATTTTCCTTCAGGATCGCAGTAGCAAGTTGCCCAAGACCGTTAAACAGTTCAATTCTCTCCCCCGGCAATAAACGCAAAACCGTTTTCAGATGCCTCTTGAGTTCATTCGGTAAACCAATAACTGTTCCACGACACAATTTTGGTTCTGGTAAATAAAAACACCGCATTCAAATTACCGCCGCAACAACAGACAGACCCATTCATCCTGATAACGACTCGGAAAAAAATCTACCGGAAGGTCAGAAAAACCTTCGCGCACTAACCGCTCTTTTTCCCTTAAAATTCCGGACAACACCAACCATCCCCCCGCAGACAGATGGTCAAAGAAAGCGTGCCGGAGTCGAATGTTTTCTTCCGCCAGAATATTGGCAACGATCAGGTCAAACTCGCCGGAAAGTTCCTCTAAAGGCTGCTCGCTGACTTTTATCTGCCGACCGTAGTTATTTTTTTTAATGTTCTCCCGGGCCACCTGCCAGGCCACCGGGTCAATATCATTGGCGATGATCTCCTGACATCCGAGTGCCGCAGCTCCCAGAGCCAGAATTCCCGACCCGGTACCGATATCGAGCATATTTTTCGGCGGATCGGGACGATCCAGCAGTTCTACAATCGCTTCCAGGCAAAGCTGCGTCGTCTCATGTGTCCCCGTACCGAATGCCATTCCCGGGTCAATCTCAATAACCACCTCATCCGGTTGCGGGGAGTAGGTTTCCCAGCTTGGCCGAACCACCAGTCGATCACCAATATGAAAAGTGGAAAAATTCTGTTTCCAATCTTCCGACCAGTCTCCCATCTCAACAACCCGACCCGCCTGGATACTGAAGGTTTGATTGGCCAGAATCGGAATTCCACGAAAAGCTGTCTCCAGTTCTGCAACCAACGACCCGGGGTCGGAAGTCATATCAAAGTAGGCCTTTAACACATAGTCGGTGGAAGGGTTCAGATCATCATCAGGAACAATAAATGTATCCAGCTGGCGCTCCTCTATAATAGTTCCGGAACAACCGTGTTCAGCTAGAACCGCACTGGCCAGATCGACAAACTCACCGACGATCTTAATTTCAATGACAATCCACTCATCTTTCATGATCATTAATTAACAGATTCTATCACTTTTGACAATAAGGAATCTTAAAAATTCTCCATCTATACCGAAGATAATGGTCATTCAAAGATAAAATGAGCACACATATAAACACAGCAATTATAGCTTAAAATAGCCCGATCAATAAATTATCTATGTCGAATAATTAAAGAAAAATTATTATTGCCCTTGCACATACCAGCACCTCTCTGTTAAAGTTATCAAAAATCTCATGAGCTACCACTTAACAAGAGAATACTCAGCATAGATTTTTCATTCAAACTCAGTGACTCACAGCAGATCAATGTAAATCTGACAGATAAGATAGTTATTTTCCCATTAGAAAATTGGGTCGAAAACGATACTGCTGGCACAACAAGAACAAAAGGAGATCCACAATGCGCATCTTGGTTGTTGAAGACGAAAAAAAGGTTGCAAACTTCATTAAACGGGGGCTGGAAGAGGAAGAGTTCACGGTTGACATCGCCTACGACGGAGAAGAAGGGATTCGTATGGCCGCCAATATGGGCTACGACCTGATTCTCATGGATGTGATGCTCCCCAAGAAGGATGGCCTAAGTGCCATTAAAGAGCTCCGTAATAAGAGCATTTCAACACCAATTCTCTGCCTCACAGCGAAAGATAGCGTTGAAGACATCACCTCCGGACTCGACATCGGCAGCGATGACTACCTGACCAAGCCGTTTGCATTTGCTGAGCTGATCGCCCGGGTGAGGGCATTAATCCGCCGTGGTTCTCAAGATCGCGGGGCAGAACTCTATTTTGCCGATTTACGTCTAGATCCGGTTGAACACAAGGTGTGGCGTGACAATCAAGAGATTGATCTGACCTCAAAAGAGTACGCACTCCTCGAATATTTTATGCGCAGCCCAAATCAGGTTCACACCAGAACGATGATTGCTGAACACGTGTGGGATTACACTTTCGACTCATTCACCAATATTATCGATGTCTACGTCAACTATCTCCGCAAGAAAATTGATCGCAACTTTGACAGAAAACTGATCCATACGGTTCGGGGTGTCGGTTATGTCTTGAAAGAGTCCGACTAACGGCCAGACTTAAGTACCGACTCTTTACAAAAATGCCTCCCCCTCTGGAACCGACTGTTCAACCGATCGGTTCTCGGCGGGAGAGGTCATTTTTTACTAACCTAACCAACATTGGATGCACATGCTGACTATCTTAATCTTGGGACTTTTCATTCTTGGTGCCGGGGTCATTCTGCAATATCGGGCCGGGAGAAAGAATCTCGACACAATTAAGCGTCTCACTCAGTTAATCGATCAAACCAACACTGAACTTTCACCGCCGGTCTTTAATCTGGAAGAGGGCGCAGATCCAGAGTTCAAAAAACTTGCGCACAGCTACAACCGAATGATGGCTCAGCGGGCTGACAATCTCCGCCGGGCCCGACAATTTTCAGCTGATGTGACTCACGAACTACGCACCCCTCTGACGATTCTCCGCGGTGAAACGGAACTTGCACTCAGAAATGAGCGGAGCCGGGAAGAGCTGCTGACGGTTTTGGAATCAAACCTCGAAGAGATCGGTCGTATGAGCTATCTGATTGAAGACCTCCTGCTCTTATCTAAAAGTGACTTGGGGGAAATTCCGTTAAAAATGGCACCGCTCTCCCTGGTTGAGTTCATCATTGAGCTTCACCATCAAGGACAATTACTGGCAACAGCCAAAAATATCAGAGTTGACCTGATCTGTCCGGATCAGCAAATCACCCTGAACGCCGACAGCCTCCGCTTACGGCAGGTGTTTCTCAATCTCATAACCAATGCTATAAAATACACCCCGGAAGGTGGTTCTGCGACTATCGAGGTGCGGGTCAACGAAAACAACCACACCGTTGCTATCACTGTCAGTGATACCGGGATAGGAATTGATAACGAACATCAGGATGCCATTTTTGACCGATTTTACCGGGTCGATAAAACCAGAAACAGAAATGATGGTGGTTCCGGGCTGGGACTATCAATTGTCAAATGGATTGTCAATGCTCATGCAGGAACAATCACGGTCAATTCCAAGCTTGGCCAGGGAAGCAAATTCACCGTCACTCTCCCTTGTACCGATAAAAATTGAGCTCCGTCCCCGATCATCCAAACAGCTAAATTCAGAAATTTGCTATCAGGGGGGTTCCTTTTCCCAACAAAATCATGTAAATTTCAATAGAGACCTTTTCGAAGGTCTCCTGCCCCGAAGACCTACCCCCCCTCCTGGTCTTTGGGGCTTTTTTTGCCATTTTTCTATTTTAAGATAAAAGCTGACAGGTGCGCATCTGCACAGTGCATGACCAAAGCGGACGTGCTAGATTAGTCGAATGCGAATAACGGTTAAACAGCAAGTTCTACTCGCACCGGGTACCATCCTGGTTCTCCTGATTCTATTGCTGGTATTTATGCAATATACCTATTGGGATTTCTCGACCAAGCGGCGGGAAGCGAAAGCTATTGGGACAACTTTTGTCGCCCTGGCAGAAGCGGATATGGCGGCCAGACGGTTGCACCTTCTGCTCCGCAGTATGCAGCATACCGGTATGGCATCACCCGAAGATATGGCTCTGGTCACCGATCTCTATCGACGGTTGTTTGATGCAATCGGAAGGCTGAAACCATTTGGCCCGCTTAAAAAATCGGGACAGATCTCCCACCTATTGGTACTGGCCGAAGAACTCAATCCGGCAAACAGCCCCAGAGCAGAAGAGACAGCTGAGTTATTTGCCCGGTTCCGATCCGAACTCGCCTCTATTTCCAACATTACCCAGATTCAGAGTAACCGATTACGACTGGCTCACGAACAGAACCTGAACCAACTGGTCGAACGGACTGCACTTGTCTCCATGTCGGTGCTGATTCTGGCGATTGTCCTTGGACTGCTGATTTCCGGCTACTTCAGTCGCCGAATTCTCAATCGGGTGCAGTCCCTTTCCCGCAATGCCGTCCGCATCGCCGATGGCAAACTCGAACTCCCCCCGGCACCGGATCATATCCGTGATGAATTGGATACCCTGGCCATCTCCATCAACCGGATGACCAAACGATTAATCCGTGTCGTTGGAACCGAAAAACTGCTCGAAGGGGCCGAAGAAGAGCGGCGGCGGATCGCGATGGATCTGCACGATCAGTCCCTGTCGGATCTCTCAACAATTCTGCGCGGGTTGCAGAACCTCTCCACAGAAACGACCGATGCAGTGGTGTTGCAAAAAACTGCAAAGTTGGAAGAAGAGCTGGAGCGGGCCATTACCAACCTGCGCGATATCATGAACAACCTCCATCCGCAGACCCTCGATATTCTCGGTCTCGGTGCAGCAATAGAAGCCCATCTGGAACAATATTGCTATGCCGACAATCTCCCTGAATATCACCTCTATATCGATCCCCAGGTGAGCGATCTTAACCTTGACCGGTTGAAGCAATTGACCCTCTATCGGATTGCCGTTGAAGCGATCCAAAATGTCATCAAACACGCAGCCGCCAGCCGCTATGAGGTGAATCTGGAGATCCGTGAAAAAACGCTTGTTCTCTCAGTCGAGGACAACGGTATCGGGATCCCCGCTATTAATAACCGGGACAGTGGCCGTGGATTGAATAATATTCGGGAGCGGGCAAAGGCAATCGCCGCGGAAGCCTGCTGGAAACCGTCACGATTCTCCAGTGGTACCCGTTTTGAACTGACCATGCCGATTTGACCGCCAGCCGGGTATTGGGATAACACGAAGATGGATTTTTGCAACAACAACCCGCGACATCACCTTGAGGAGATCATATGCAGCCCCTGGATATTCTTATTGCCGAAGACAATCCAAAAGATTTTGAATTTCTCAAACAACTGCTCAATGAGTGGGAAGAACCGGTCAATGTAACCCGGGCTCCCAATGGGAACAGTGCCCTGGAGATCGGTTTATCACGGAGCAATCCCCTGGTTATCAGTGACATTCAAATGCCGGAAATGAACGGGATTGATTTTGCCCAGAAGCTCTGGGAAAAACAGCCCCAGGCAAGAATCGTCTTCTGGAGTCAATTCAAGGATGAAATGTATGTCCGGGCGCTGGTGAAGATTGTTCCGCCGGAAACTGTCTATGGCTACATCCTGAAATCGAGTCCGAAAGAACGGATTATCTCTGCAATCAGGACGGTGCTGCTGGACGAACAGTGCTGGATCGCCCCCGAAGTCCGTAAAGTTCAGGGGCGGGCGGGGCATAGCTTAACCGCCCTTTCAGATATTGAATATGAAGCACTCCTCGATATCTCACTGGGGCTGACCGACAATTTAATTGCCCAGCGGCGTTACCTCTCCCGTCGCGGAGTACAGAGCCGGCTCAACTCCCTCTACAATAAACTGGCTATCGACCAGGAGCAGTTTCAAAGTGAGAAAATTGGTGACTCATTCAATCTGCGCAACCGTGCCGTGGCAGTCTCTATTGCCCGGGGGCTGATTAACGCCTTTGAAATGGAGAGTGAAGAGAAAGAGTTTCAAGACTGGTTTAAACGTTTCCGCCGCACCCACAAAGCCAAAGAATAGACAACTGGTCTGACCGACATGGTTATTTCCTGCCGGCCGGGTTCTCCTGTCCGGCAGGAGAGGTTTGAGCTATTACTCGCGACAACCCACCACTCTTCTTGTCTTAAATCCACAGTCATGATAAAAGGTCTTACCATAGCTAATGGAGATCCAATATGACCACAGTTTTCAAACCAATCCGACCAAAAAAACTCTCTGAAGAGATTGTCAACCAGATCAAAGATCTGATTTCCCGCGGGGATCTCGGCCCGGGCCAGAGGATTCCATCAGAACGGGATCTGGCAACATTTCTCGGGGTAAGTCGCCCCTCGGTCAGAGAAGCAATTATGGTTCTGGAAGCGATGGGGTTTCTTGAATCGCGACAGGGTGGCGGGACGTTTGTCCGTTCCCTCGCCGATGTCACAATGGCTGATCCGCTGGCAAACATGGTGGAACGGCGTGACCCGCGGATGCTCCATGCTCTGGCAGAAGTTCGGTTAGGACTGGAAACCTGGTCTGCCTACCTAGCAGCCAAACGGGCGGAGCAACCGGAACTTGACCGACTGCGGGAACTTTACACCACCATGGAAGAGCAGGCACGAAAAGGAGGATGGGATCCAGAGATAGACTTCCAATTTCACCTGACCATCACCGCCGCAAGTCACAATACCCTGCAGGTTCACATCCTCAATACGGTGCAAAAATTATTTCAAACCACGATCATGGTTGCCCTGGGTGAGTTCTACAGCAAAGAGGGCTACATTGAACTGCTCCTCAATCACCACCGGGAAATCCTTGAAGCAATCGAAGCCCGCGATCCGGAACGGGCTCGGGACTGGATGCAGAGACACCTCACTCTGGTTGAAGAAAAACTGGCAATTTTCCTGCAGAAGGAGCAGTCGGAGACGGTCTGACCTCTCACTTCAAGGGGTGATCCCCCGCGACAAGATCAAGGACAACAATAACGATGGAACACCTTTATCGGGCGACTCTGGACCAGTGGGGAGAAGAGGCCCAATATGATCAGATGGTTGAAGAATGTGCCGAATTGATCACCGCACTGAAACACTTTCGCCGCGGAAAAGTTGAGCAGCAGACGGTTATTGATGAACTCGCCGATGTCACCCTGATGCTCGGGCAGTTAACCTGGATGTTCGGAGCTTCTGAAGTGACAGAAGCGGTACAGAAAAAACTGAAAAAACTCAATAAGCTGCTGGAGTCACCAGCCGAATCGGCAGCTAAAGAGTTACCGTGATACGACCGACTCTTCGCTAAGGTAAAGGGGTTATGACCATGGAGGAAACCGGACAGACAGAAACATTTCTCAATTTTTTACAACCGCAAATTGGTCAGGAAACCCATGTCGGTCCTTGGTTAACCATCGATCAGCAACGGATCAATCAATTTGCTGAAGTGACCGGAGACCAACAATGGATCCACATCGATCCGGAACGGGCGAAGCGGGAGTCTCCCTACGGAACAACCGTTGCCCACGGTTACCTGACTCTGTCACTCCTCCCCTACCTGACCGAAAGTAACCACCCCGACTTTTTCCAGAAAAATTATCCGGGAATGAAATATCGGGTCAATTATGGTCTCAACCGGGTGCGATTTCCGGCTCCGGTCAAAGTCGGGGCAAAGATTCGGGCCAGAACCACGATCCAATCGGTCGAAAAGGTTAAGGCCGGGGTGCAGATCTGCTACCTGATCACCATAGATATTGACGGGGAAGAAAAACCGGCCTGTAGCGTTGAATTTCTGGCGAGGCTGTATCCGTAACAGGATCAACTTTTTTACGGAGAGACACAGAGGGAGAGAGAGCGGAGGGGAAAATTAAAATCTTGAACTTGGCCACCGGGTCTCCAAGCCAACCAAAGCCAAAATCACATTACTGGTTTTCACAGTTGGCGAATCCTGCCACCACACTGTTCATGGGTATAGATTCTCGTCCGGTTCAACCGGCGCACCCGGTGAAACTCGGCACCACACTTCCCACAAACCCCGATCAGCTTCAACCGTTGTTGATGTAGTTGGCGAACCGCCTCACTCTCAGCGGAGGTTGAAGTCGAAATACCCAATGCCCGCGCCCAATTTTTCCAACTTTCACCGTGTGCTGGTCGATATTCTTGACGCCACCCCTTGCGACTCAAATGATCACACGCATGGGCCACTTCATGAAGAAATGTCTGCCTCAGATTATCCGGTTCCTGAGCAAATTGCAGACGGATACAGACCGGTTTTCTCCCCATTGAGACATAAACCCCCAATCTGCGGGTCGCACGACTTTTCCGGATTGGAATCAGGGCAATTTGAGCAAGAAAGCCAGCCACAGCCCGCCGGGGGAGAAGCTCAGCTACCGCGCTTTCTATTGTCTGCCAGAGATTAAACTCAATGGCAATCTGTTTGACCGTCATAAAAATCCTGCATCCATGTAGGGAAAAAACAAATCTCCACTCATCCTCACACCCGTTCGTTCCACTCACGCAAAGAGAATCATACTGGACTTTATACCATCCTGTTTTTAAATCTCTCTATAGCTTCGCAACCTTGTGTGAGAAAAAGATCCTGATTTTGTCCCGCATCTGTCCGTATGGACCTGTGGCTGATAGCAGATTTTGATGGTACCGTTTTTAACAGTTATCTGTAATTATGGAAAGTATGCTCGAAGAGAAATATCTGAAAATTGAAAAACTCGATTGGGTTCCGATCCCGCCGGGACTGAAAGATGGGCTGGTAGACCAGACCATCCCAAAACGTCAACTTAAAAACTGGGAATTGGTTCTCCACTCACGGCAGATCCCCTGTCGCAGTGAGAAGTATCACAACAAATGGCAGCTGTTAGTCCCCACAAACCAGTATCAAAACGCCTGTCAGGAATTGATTCTCTATGAAACAGAAAATCGCAACTGGCCACCTCCCCCACCGGTCGAACGAAAGCTGCGCGAAAATACTGCATCAACCATCTGGACATTTATTCTTCTGGCAATCTTTCACCATATCACTCAACAACAGATCAACCTGTTCGGCCATCACCCCGTCAACTGGATCGAACTTGGTGATGCTCATGCGGAGAAAATTCTTCAGGGAGAATGGTGGCGGCTGATCACCGCGCTGACTCTCCACTCCGGAGGTCTCCACCTGACCAGTAACATTGTCCTTGGGGGAATATTTATGGTGCGACTATGCCGGGTGCTTGGATCAGGTCGAGCCTGGTTTCTGGTTATTTGTTCCGGAGCCCTCGGCAATCTGCTGAATGCATTGATTCAATCCCCGGATCACCACTCCATTGGCTCATCAACTGCGGTTTTTGGTGCTGTCGGTCTGCTGGCCACCATCAACATGCTCCATTTTCGTAGCCACCTGCGACAGCGCTGGTCACTCCCCATTGCAGCAGCAATCGGACTGTTGGCACTCCTTGGATCGAGTGGGGAAAATACCGATATCGGAGCCCATCTATTTGGTTTTTTAGCCGGGGTTGGATTGGGATTTACAGCGAAATATTTTGCACGAAGATTTGGATCCGGACCAAAACAAATTAATGCGGGATTAGCTATTCTTGCCGCCGGTCTGGTCTTAGGTGCCTGGTGGTTGGCATTAACGGTTAATGGATAATTTACACAATTAACCGATCGATACCACTTCCAGATCAAAATTGAGGGTCTTTCCCGCCATCGGGTGATTGGCATCCAAAACCACTTTTCCATCTTCTACCGATTTTACCGTCAGCAACAGAGGGGTTCCATCTTCCAGTTGAGTTTGAAACTGCTGCCCCACTTCCGGAAACAATCCGTCCTCAAACTGAGCCGGGTCAGCATCAAAAACCATCTCTTCATTGTAGGGACCGTAAGCTTCACTCTCTGGTAAACGAACCTTTTTTGTTTCACCAACTTTCATCCCAACCACAGCATTGTCAAACCCGGGAATCACCTGCCCGGTACCCACTTCAAACTCCAAGGGTTCTGCGTCACGTGATGAATCAAAG
>Ga0256827_10001498_pt1 | contig 14990 bp, 11 predicted proteins | sample CV84metaG_FD_185977 | JGI IMG/M metagenome (GOLD analysis project Ga0256827, IMG submission 185977) | Hydrothermal vent microbial communities from East Pacific Rise, Pacific Ocean - CV84 | ecosystem: Environmental > Aquatic > Marine > Hydrothermal vents | place: Pacific Ocean: East Pacific Rise... | reverse complement strand
ATATGTTAAAACTTATTGATAAAGCAGGCTTGAAAGTTGATAAAATATATAATAATATAGGTGTAAGCCATACGCTTGTAAAATGTAAAAAGAAATAAATATATACTCAAACCACATATCTTTTAGGTTTTTTTACTTTGTATTCGCATAAATTCCCGAAAAGCTAAATGAATTGAGTATATTTATTTAAAGACTATATATTAGGTGACATTTCTTATGCCAAAATGTCAATTTCAATAAAAAAATGTATCTTTGCTAAACTCTTTTTAACTCTTCAAGAATATAATATATAGTTATTATTAATTCTTGAAGAGTTAAAAGTTAAAAGTAAAAAAAATTAAATGAATACACAGCAAATAAAGCAAAGATTTGGAATTATTGGAAATGGCGAATCGCTTAATCGTGCAATAGAAATAGCGGTACAAGTTGCAAGCACCGATTTGTCTGTTTTAATTACAGGTGAAAGTGGTGTTGGAAAAGAGGTATTTCCGCAAATTATTCATCAGTTTAGTGTACGTAAACATAATAATTACATTGCTGTAAACTGTGGTGCAATTCCTGAAGGAACAATTGATTCAGAGCTTTTTGGACACGAAAAAGGTTCGTTTACCGGAGCAGTAGATAAAAGAAAAGGTTATTTTGAAGTTGCTGATGGCGGTACTATTTTTCTTGATGAGGTTGGCGAATTACCATTATCAACACAAGTTAGATTATTACGCGTATTAGAAGCAGGCGAATTTATGAAAGTAGGTTCATCTAAAATACAAAAAACAAATGTTAGAGTAATTGCAGCAACAAATTTAAATATTCCAGATGCAATAAGTAAAGGAAAATTTAGAGAAGATTTGTTTTACAGACTAAACACAGTTCCTATTCAACTAAAACCACTAAGAGACCGTAAAGAAGACATTCATTTATTATTTAGAAAATTTGCCTTAGATTTTGCCGAAAAATATACAATGCCAAATGTAAGGTTAACCGAAGATGCAATAGAAACTCTTATTAATTACCGTTGGCCTGGAAATATTCGACAGTTAAAAAATATTACCGAGCAAATATCAATAATTGAAGAAAACCGTACAGTAAATAGCAAAATACTAATTAAATATTTACCACCTTCATACCAAACAAATTTACCAGCATTATACGAAGGTAGCGGAATTGACGAAAAAACATTTAATACCGAACGTGAAATTTTATATCAAGTACTATTTGATATGAAAAAAGATATGAATGAGTTAAAAACTATTGTGGCAGATTTAATGAAAGGAAATATTAAAACTACAAATATTAACTCAACAGATACTACAAGTGTAATCAGTGATTTTAAAACAGAACTAACTCAACAATCACCTGTAGAATCAAACATAAAACAGGACTTTAATTTTGAAAATAATCTACGAATTGAAGATACTGAAGAATTTGTTGAAGAATCTTTATCTATAGCAGAGAAAGAAAAAGAGCTAATAATTAAAGCTTTAGATAAACACAATGGTAAACGAAAAATTGCAGCAAAAGAACTCGGTATTTCTGAACGTACTTTATACCGTAAATTAAAAGAATACGATTTACAATAATTAATAATTTACAATAATGTTTTCAAAACTTACATATATAAAAATTGGAATTATAGTTTTAATGATAGCTGTTGTTAATTCTTGTAAAATTGGTTATTCTTTTACAGGTGCATCTATTTCGCCTGATATAAAAACAATTTCGGTTGACTATTTTCCTAATCATGCACTTTTAGTGAACCCATCGTTAAGCCAAACTTTTACTGAAGCCTTAAAAGATAGATTTGTAAATCAAACAAGTTTAGAACTTGTAAACGATGAGGGCGATTTGCAATTTAGTGGAGCAATTACTCGCTATACAACTACTCCTGCCGCAATTACTGGCGATTTAGCTACTCAAACTCGTTTAACTATTATCATTCAAGTAAAATTTGTAAACGCAAAAGACGAAAATCAAGATTTTGATAAAGCTTTTTCTCATTATGCTGATTATCCAACAAGCGAATCGCTTGATGCTGTTGAAGACCAATTAATATCTGACATAATTGAAAAAATTACTGATGATATTTTTAATAAATCTGTTTCAAACTGGTAAATTTTTTAATTATGAATTATAAATTTCAAATCTTGAATTTCTGCTGTCATACTGAGCGTAGCGAAGTATCTGTATTATTGTTATTATTACTATTCTCTTTTTCGGCATTTTCGCAACAAGCAGATTTCGATAAATATTTCATAAATAAATCAATGCGAGTAGATTATTCGCATGTTGGAAACAGTAAAAATGAAAATATTTACTTAAAAGAAATTCGCCAAGAACAATTTTGGGGCGGTTCGCAAGTAAATATAATAGATACATTTATGTATGGTAATTATATGGTAAACATTTACGATAAAGCCACAAAAAAACTTATTTACAGTAGAGGTTCCGATAATTTATTTAAAGAATGGCAAACAATACCTGAAGCAAAGGAAATTTCTAAAAGTTTTTACGAAGTAGCAACATTTCCTTATCCTAAAGAAAAAATTATTTTTAATATAGACCGTAGAGATAGAAAAGGTGGTTATTTTAACTTATTTTCTTTGGAGATAGACCCAAAAAATGTATCAATAAAAAAGGAAAAAGCCTGTAACTACAACACTTTTGAAATACTTAAAAATGGCGATTCTAAAAACAAAGTTGATATAGCTTTTATTTTTGATGGTTATACAAAAGATGAAATTGAAAAACTACATAAAGATGCTAAACGCTTTGCCGAATATTTATTTTCGTACTCTCCGTTTACCGAAAACAAAAATAAATTTAATATTTGGGGAATTGAAGTAATATCAAACGAAAGTGGGACAGATATGCCTACTATTGATGTTTGGAAAAATACAGCAATAAATTCAAATTTTAATACCTTTAATAGCGAGCGATATTTAACAACTTCAGACATAAAAAGCTTACGAGATGCTGCATCTTTAGTGCCTTACGACCAAATATTTTTGCTTGTTAACTCCGAAAAATATGGTGGTGGTGGTATTTATAATTTTTGGAGTATCACTTCGGTTGATGACCCTGCATCAAAATTTGTGTTCTTACACGAGTTTGGGCACGGCTTTGGTGGCTTAGCTGACGAGTATGTTGACGATGGCTTATCTGATGAATTTTATCCTAAAGGGATTGAGCCTTGGGAACCAAATATTACTAATTTAGTTGACTTCGATACAAAGTGGAAAAACTTAATAAACAAAGAAACTCCACAACCTACTCCTGCAACAATTGAATATGCAAAAACAATTGGTTTATTTGAAGGAGCCGGATATATGGCAAAAGGTTTTTATCGCCCATATCGCAAGTGTGAAATGCAAACATTAATGGTTGGTTATTGCCCTGTTTGTCAGCACTCAATACAGCAAATGATTGATTTTTATACTAAGTAATATATAGTTGAAAGGTTGAAATGTTAATAAGGTTGAAAGGTTTTAAGGTTAATAGTTTTTGCAATAAAACTTCGAAATATAAAGTTTTATTGTTAATACTATTTGGTAGTTATTTAAGCTTAAACGCTCAACAACAATATCACGACCTAGATTATACCACTAAATATAAATTAGACCGAAAAATAAATTCAGATAATTCGTTTACACACACCGGATTTAAACCAATATTACAATCGCAAATGAGTTTTAATACCGACTCTCTAATAAAAGAATACGGAAGAGATAGTGCTTTACTTTTAAAAATGAAACACCCCGTTTGGTGGAAAAAACTAAGAACGGAAGATTTGTTAATTGTAAATAAAAAAGATTTTTATTTAACTATAAATCCGTTGTTTAATTTTGCAATGGGTAGCGATAATTTAGATTCTAATTTAAGCATAAATACTCGTGGTATTTCTATTAAAGGTAGCATAACTAAACAATTATCGTTTAAAACTGATTTTTACGAAAACCAAGCATTTTTTCCTAATTATATTACTGAGTATTCTAAAAAACATCATGTAGTACCTGGACAAGGTAGATTGCGTAATTTTAAAGGCTCTGGATTTGACTTTGCTCACGCATCTGGTTCATTATCGTTTACACCATTAAAATGGCTAAATTTTAACATAGGGCACGGTAAGCATTTTATTGGCGAAGGTTATCGGTCGTTGTTATTATCAGACAATGCATTTAATTATCCGTATTTTAAAATTACTACTAATTTTAAAAAATTTCAATATGTGTATATGCTAACATCGTTTCAACGAGCAAGTAATGCCGACACACGATTGCTAACTTACCAACGAACTCATGGTTCATTTTTATTTTTAAACTATATTTTTAATCAATATATACAGGTAGGATTGTTTGAAGGTTTAATTGCACAAACCGCTGATAGTACTAGCAATAATAATTTTACACCAGGTTTTTTTAATCCTTTTATTTTAGGAAAATCAATACAATATGGTTTTAATGATAACAATAATGTATTAATTGGTTTAACTGCAAAAGTAAAAATATCGAAAGGAATACAAACTTACGGGCAACTTATGTTAGATGACGATGTTGATAAAAAATACGCTTATCAAGTTGGAGTTAAATTCTTTAACTTATTTACACTTAAAAACTTATATTTTCAATCAGAATATAACTGGGTGCAACCATACTCATATTCGCACACAAACCAATACCAAAATTACTCATACTATAATCAACCATTAGCACATACTATTGGTACAGGTTTTGCCGAATTTGTAGGTATCTTAAGCTATAGAATAAGCGATTTTATTATTTATTTTAAAGTAAACCATATTACTACAGCAACAGACCAAATTATTGACGGAAACGAAACAAATTATGGAGTAAATATTTTTAAACCAGATGTTACGGCTTCTCTAAATCCTATTTCTGACTCAAATATTGGTAATGGAAATAAAACCGAAAGAATTTATTATAACCTACGTTTATCGTATTTAATAAATCCTGTTACAAATTTTCAAATATATTTTGAGTATACACATCGTAAAGAAATAATTGGTGCAAAAAGCGATACTGAATATTTTTTCTTTGGTATTAGAACCCAACTAAATAACCATTATTACGATTTTTAAATAGGGTCTGCTGAGAAACGCATAATAAATTGTTATAAAGTTACTTAAACTAAAATACGCTATTGTAAATGCAAACTTTTTAAAACATATGTGCTTATAAGTTTGCATTTACAAATGTTAAAATCATAGTTTTATGCTTGCTCTGAGGCACAGAAGTTGTTTTTTAAATAAGGCTTCTTGTCGCAAGCAGACGAAATATCATTTTGGAATAATGTTCTTTTATATGTCCCAAGCTATGTGGAATTATACTCAAATAGGTTAAAAAATATCAATTCCAAAAATTGTAACATCGTCGAACAAAGTCCCTTTCCCATTAAAACTTTTCAAGTTCGATACAATTGATATTATAGTATTATCAATAGATTGTTCCTTTTTGAGTTCTAATTTTATTGGTTCAATACCAAACTCTTCACCTTTATCATTTTCGGTTTCGTTAACACCATCAGTAAAGCAAATAATTCTTTTCTCTGAATCAATATTTATAGAACCTTCTGAGATTTTTGGAATAGTTTTTAACATTCCAATACCAATAGTTCCTTTTTTAAGTAGTTCTATTTTTTTAGTGCTTTTTGTGTACATTATTGGAGGTAAATGCCCACAATTAATATAACACATTTTCTTAGTTTTGCAGTTGTATCTGCTCAAAAAAAACGTAATAAATTTGTCGTTATTTGTAAGGTCTATTATACGTTTATTTAGTTTGTTAATTAATTCTGGCAATGGTATTTCTGGAGTTATTAAAGCACGTAAGTTTGCCTGAAAGTTAGACATTAAAATTGCTGCCGAAGTTCCTTTTCCCGAAACATCGGCAATACAAAAAACAATATTATCATTATCTAATCTAATTGAATCGTAATAATCGCCACCAACTTGCCAATATGGCTCGTAATGTGCATACATTCTAATATGTTTATTGTCCTGTAGTTGCTCATTATCCGGGATAAGCATTTTTTGCATACTTACAGCAAGCTCCATTTCTTTTTTTACTGCAATTTGTTTTAACGAATCACGAAAAAGTCGTTTATTTTCAATTGCAACCATTAAAATATTAGCAAGTATCTGAATAAAATTAATATGCTTTACTGCCGGACTCATTCCAAAACTCTCTTTGTCAATATCGCCAATAAATACGTAAGCAAGAGGTGTACGCTTATGATAAACAGGAATAATAAAATCGAATTTTTTAATATTTTCGTTATCAATATCCCTCGTCGATTTTATCTGAATATCGTTTTTATCAAAACTATCAAAATCAAAATTTTTAAGAAAACGCTTTTTTATACCAACATCTAAAATACTTTTCCAACGGTTTCCGTTAAAACGATAAATAGATATTTTTCCTATATTCAACTCATTTATCAATACATTCTGAAAAATAATAATTAACTCTTTAACCGATGTATTAGCATTTATAGCATTAGTTACATTTAAAATAGTATCTAGTTTAAACTGAGTTAATTTTAATCTTTTTTGTGTTGATTCTGACATATTTTTTTAGTTGCTTATGTAAAAATAGTAATTTTATTTTAACAGATAGATTAAATAACTTTTTTTATGATTTAATTCTCATTAATTTTGAAACATAATAAACAAACATTAAAAATGACAAAAAAAGAAGCTATTAGACGTATAGAATTTTTGCACAAAGTACTTAACGAGCATAACCATAACTACTATGTTTTATCGAATCCAACAATTACCGATTTTGAGTACGATATGCTTATGATGGAGCTTGATAGCCTCGAAAAAAAATATTCTGAAATTGATAATTCAAGTTCACCAACTCAGCGTGTAGGAAACGATTCAAACAATAATTTTACGCAAATTCTTCATAAATTTCCAATGTTATCGCTTGGCAATACTTATAATATTGATGAGCTTAACGATTTCGACACACGAATAAAAAAAATTATTGAACAAGAATTCGATTATGTTACTGAATTAAAGCTAGATGGTACAAGTATAAGTTTAACATATAAAAATGGTATTTTAACTCAAGCAGTTACTCGTGGCGATGGTGTTAAAGGTGATGATGTTACAGCTAATGTGAAAACAATAAAATCTATTCCACTTAAATTAATAGGTAATAATTTTCCTACAGAGTTTGAAATGCGTGGCGAAATAGTTTTACCACACAAAGAGTTTGAACGACTTAATAAAGAACGTATTAACGCAGGCGAGCAAGCTTTTGCAAATCCACGAAATGCAGCTAGTGGAAGCCTTAAACTTATAAATTCTGCTGAAGTTGCAAAACGTGGTTTAGATTGTTATGTTTACTATATGCTTGGCAATAATTTGCCTTTCGATTCGCATTTTGATAGTCTAGAAAAAGCTAGAGAATGGGGCTTTAAAGTGCCAACGCAAATACAAAAAGCTAAAAATATTGATGAAGTAGCAAAATATATTGAGTATTGGGATAAAGAGCGAGAAAATCTGCCTTTCGATATTGATGGGATTGTAATTAAAGTTGATAGCTTTTCGCTTCAAGACGAGCTTGGTTTAACAGCAAAATCGCCACGATGGGCAATTTCGTTTAAGTTTAAAGCCGAGCAGGTAGAAACAAAACTTTTAAGTATCGATTATCAAGTTGGACGGACAGGAGCAATTACACCTGTGGCAAACTTAGAGCCTGTGCAGGTTGCAGGTACAACGGTAAAACGTGCATCGCTACATAATGCCGACCAAATTGAGCTTTTAGATATACGTGTTGGCGATTATGTTTTTATTGAAAAAGGTGGCGAAATTATACCTAAAGTTGTAGCCGTAAATACAAGTAAACGACCTGATAGTTTGCCAAAAGTTAAGTACAAAACTATCTGCCCCGAGTGCGAAACAAAACTTGTTAGAAACGAAGGCGAGGCAAAACATTTTTGCCCTAATGAGACAGGTTGTCCTCCACAAATAATGGGTAGAATTGAGCATTTTTTCTCACGCAAAGCAATGAATATTACAGGAGGAGAGGCAACTGTAAAACTTTTAGTTGAAGCCAACTTAATAAAAAATATTGCCGATCTTTACTCGCTTAATCATGATGATTTATTACAACTTGAACGTTTTGCCGAAAAATCGGCTGATAATCTTTTGGCAAGTATTGAGCAATCTAAAACAGTGCCATATCACAGAATAATTTATAGTTTGGGAATAAGATATGTTGGCGAAACTGTAGCAAAAATTATTGCAAAATATTTTAGCTCAATTAGTAAACTTATACTTGCTACCGAACAGCAACTTGCCAATATTGATGAAATTGGCGAAGTAATCGCTAAAAGTATTGTATCATTTTTTGCTAATCCTAAAAATATTGAGATTGTAAATACACTTAAAGAAAAAGGTGTAAAACTTTATACCGATGAGGTTTACGAACCAACATCAGACAAATTAAAAGGCTTATCAATTGTAATTTCGGGTAGTTTTGAAAAACACTCTCGCGACGAGCTTAAAAAAATAATAGAAGATAATGGAGGTAAAAACCAAAGCTCGGTATCTAAAAAAACCGATTATCTGCTTGCAGGTAATAAAATTGGACCAAGCAAATTAGAAAAAGCCGAAAAATTTGATGTTAAAATTATTTCGGAGGAGGAGTTTTTGGAAATTATTAATAATTAACCGTCATTGCGAGGAGGAACGACGTGGCAATCTCACTAAAAGAACAGATTGCCACGTCGCAAGCTCCTCGCAATGACGCAATAAATATAAATGTTGGGGAAAACAATTGACATATTTAAAATAAAAACAAAAGAGCAATTCAACGAAATTGCATTACAAGTTTTTCGCTTTCAGGCGAAGAACAATACTGTTTATACAAAATATCTAGAATATTTAAAAACCGACATAAATAAAATTAGTAAAATAACCGATATACCTTTTTTACCTATTGAGTTTTTTAAAACTCATAAAATAGTATCAACAAAAAACAAAGAGCAAATAATTTTTACAAGTAGCGGAACAACAGGATTAAGCACAAGTAAACATTATGTATCTGATTTAAAAATATACAACCAAAGTTTTAATTATGCATTTGAAATATTTTACGGTAACCCCCAAGATTACTGTATTTTAGGTTTATTACCATCGTATTTAGAGCGTAAAGGTTCTAGCTTAATTTATATGGTTGATTCACTTATAAAACAAAGTAAAAACTCACAAAGTGGATTTTACTTAAATAATTTAGATGAGCTTGTAAAAACCCTACAAACACTGGAAAAAAGCAAGAAAAAATACATTTTATTTGGTGTTACTTATGCCCTATTAGATTTAGCCGAAAGCTATAATTTAAAGCTTAATAATGCTATAATTATGGAAACAGGTGGTATGAAAGGCAAACGCAAAGAAATATCTAAGCAAGAAATGCATAAAATACTCATCAATAAATTAGGGGTAAAAACAATTCATTCGGAGTATGGAATGACAGAATTGCTTTCGCAAGCATACTCTAAAGGCGAAGGTATTTACACAACTCCTAAGTGGATGAAAATTATGATTCGTGATATTTACGACCCTTTTGCCTATGTCGAAGCAGGTAAATCAGGTGGAATAAACATTATTGACCTTGCAAATATTAACTCTTGCTCGTTTATTGAAACAAAGGACCTTGGAAAACAATTTACAGATGGGAGCTTTACAATTCTCGGACGTTTCGATAATAGCGATATTCGTGGTTGTAATTTATTAGTTCAGTAAAGTTTAGCTTCTCGGAAAATTATGCGAAGTTTTGATTATTATATTAAATTCAGGCTAATATGAAAGGCTAAATACAAATTAAGTTTTTTTAAGATTAATTGAACTTTTGTAAGGGTTTTTGTTACTATTTTCGAGAATGTAAAAATTACACAATAAATGAGAAGAATCTTTACTATATTATTTGTATTATTAATTGCAAACCTGTACTCTCAAAGCGTTAGTTTTGAGGCAACAGGACCTGGTGCAGTTTCTTTAAACGATAGGTTTTATTTAAAATATACAATTAACGCAAACGGGAACAATTTTGTTGCTCCTAATCTTTCAGACTTTAATATTTTGTCTGGTCCTAACCAATCGCAGAGTCAAAGTTTTAGTTATGTAAACGGGAAATCGACTCGTAGTATAACAATTACACTAACATATATACTTGCACCCAAAAAGGCAGGCAAATTTATTATTAACCCTGCAAAAATTAATATAGGAGGTAAAACATACAAGTCTAACACTGTTAGTATTAGCGTAGTAAAAGGCAATGCTAAAAGTACATCAAATAATAGCGGAAACTCAAATCAGAATAACAATAATTCTAGCGGAGCAGTTAGTAAGGATAAAATTTACGTTAGTATTATTACTAACAAAAGAACATTATACAAAGGGGAGCAATTAACAGCAACTGTTAAAATTTTCACAAAATATGATATTGCAGGTTTCGAGGATATTAAATTTCCTTCGTGGAATGGTTTTTTTACGCAAGAAATACCTACATCAGACCAAGTATCGCTAAAGCGTGAGAATATTAATGGACAAATTTATTATACTGCCGTTTTACAAAAAATGATACTGCAACCTCAAAAAACAGGAACAATAACCATTGAACCTGCAAAATTTGATATAATAATTTTAAAACAAGGGCAAAAAAAACAACGCAGAAGTATTTTTGACGATTTTTTTAATTCTGGATATCAAAAATATAGAGTATCAGTAAAATCGAAGCCTATAAAAATTAAAGTAAAGGCACTACCTAATGCTTCAGAAGATTTCGATGGAGCTGTTGGAACATTTAAATTTGCAGCATCAATTGATAAAACTAGTGTAAGTGTAAACGATGCAATTAGTTTAAAAGTTAAGGTATGGGGTAGTGGTAATTTAAAATTAATTAACGAACCTGATGTAAATTTACCTCCCGATTTTGAGCTTTTTGACGATGCAAAAGTTACCGATAGAATAAAAAACACATCAGCAGGAGCTAATGGAAGCAGAACATTTGAGTATATTTTCTCACCACGTCATTCAGGTACATATAAAATACCTCCAATTAGTTTTGTGTATTTCGACCCAAGTTTAAAGAAATACAAAACAATTAAAAGTAAAGAGTTTTTAATAAATGTTGAAAAAGGTAATGGCGACACATCGCAAGTTACACGTATTGTTAGAGGTACAACAAAAGAAGATATAAAATATCTTGGAAAAGATATTCGTTTTATAAAAACTGGAAAATTAAAACTTAAAGAACGAGGTAAATATTTATATGGTTCTAATTTTTACATGACTGTTTATTTATTATCCTTACTACTGTTTATTATTCTGTTTATTGTTAAACGAAAGCATATAAAAGATAGTGCCGATGTAAACTTAATGAAAAATAAGAAAGCAAATAAGATGGCTAAAAAACATCTAAAAAATGCATCTTTATCATTAAAAGAAAACGATAAAAATAAGTTTTACGACGATATCGCAAAAGCTCTTTGGGGATATATTGCCGATAAGTTAAATATTTCAGGTACCGAGCTTAATAAAGAAAATATTGAAAGCACATTACTTAGTCATAATGCAGATACCGAACTAGTTAATGAGTTTATAGAATTGCTTGATACTTGCGAATTTGAACGATATGCTCCTTCATCGAAAGAAGATAGACTAAACGAAATATATAAAAGTGCAGAAACACTTATTGGTAAATTTGAAAGAATAATTAAAAAAATTAGAAGCTAAGATGTACAAAAAAATAATTTTCATATTAATTGTTATTGCATCTTTTAAAGTAAGTATTGCCCAAGATGTTGAACAATATATTGATAGTGCAGAGGTTTATTATACAAACTCAAACTACGATAAAGCTATTGATATGTATAAGAAGCTACTTGCCACAGGTAAAGAATCAGGCTTTTTATACTACAATTTAGCTAATGCTTATTATAAAAATAATAAAATTACCGATGCAATATTAAACTACGAACGTGCAAAACTTTTTATTCCGAATAATAAAGATTTATTATTTAATTTAGATATGGCAAACCGCAGTATTACTGATAAAATTGATGCTGTACCTGAGTTTTTTATTATTACATGGTGGAAAACTTTTATTGGAATTTTTACCTCCGATACATGGGCAATAATAAGTATGTCTAGTTTTGTTTTACTACTTAGCTTTGTGTTTTTATTCTTTTTTACACGTGCTTACTCACTTAAAAAAATATCATTTTGGTTTGGAATAATTTTACTTTTCTTGTCGTTTAGCTCATTTATTTTTGCGAGTAAAACCAAAGATTTAATAGAAAAACACAATACAGCTATTATTTTTGAGCCTGTTATAAATGTTAAGTCATCGCCTGGCGATGTAGGAACAGAACTATTTGTAATTCATGAAGGAACTAAAGTTGAAATTACTCAACGCTCAGGCGACTGGATTGAGATAAAACTCGCAAATGGTAACAAAGGTTGGGTTAAAAGCGATTTGGTTGAAATAATTTAAAACTATTATTATAGAAACTTCTTTTTCAATAAACTGCAACGGTAAACTCCTCAATTTGTCATCGCCAAAAGTAATGGGGATTCTAAATTACACACCAAATTCATTTTTCGATGGTGGCAAATTTAACAATATAAACAATGCCCTTAAGCAGATTGAAATAATGCTTACCAATGGTGCTGATATTATTGATATTGGTGCAATTTCATCGAAACCAGGTTCTGGCATATTATCATTAAAAGAAGAAAAAGAACGATTATTTCCGTTATTTACTGAGATATCTAAAAATTTTAGTGATATAATATTTTCATTAGACACTTTTCGTGCTGAAATTGCAAAACAGTTTGTAAACGATTTTGGTGTTAGTATTATTAACGATATTTCGGCAGGTGAGCTTGATTCTGAAATGTTTAAAACTATTGCTGCTTTAAAAGTGCCATATATAATTATGCATATGCAAGGAACTCCCGAAAATATGCAAAATAATCCTAGGTATAATAAAGCTATTGATTTAGAAATAATAGAATTTTTTGCAAAAAAAATTGCTGAGCTAAAACTTTTAGGTGTAAACGATATTATTATTGACCCTGGTTTTGGTTTTGGGAAAACTCTTGAACATAATTATCAATTATTAAACAAGCTAGAATCGTTTAATATTATTAATTTGCCTTTATTAGTTGGGGTTTCTCGAAAATCGATGATAAATAAATTGCTAGATATTTCGCCAAATGAAGCCCTAAACGGAACAACTGTAATAAATACTATTGCATTACAAAAGGGGGCTAATATTTTACGGGTTCACGATGTTAAAGAAGCAAGTGAAGCAATTAAGCTTATTAAAATGATGAAAAACAGTTAATTAAATGCGAAACTGCTTTTATTATTGATATTTTTAAAATCACATTACACTTCATATTTATGTAAATTGCTGTGCTACAGTATTATTGGCTTGAGTTAATTTATCTAACTAAATAATTAATCAACTTAAATAATTATTTAAACCTCAATATTGGAAAGCGTTAACATTTACTCAAGTAGTTACTGTTATTAGCAACAAATAATATTGTAAACTTAAATTGTGTTGTATATTTGGGTATAAACTTTTTAAAAACAACATCTTATGAAAACATTAATAATTATTTTAACAGCAACAATTTTACTAAATGTAAACGCAATTGCACACAACGAAGTAAATTTAAAGAATGAAAATTCGGTAAAAACAACACAAAACAAACAAGTAATACCAAATAAAAAAAACACGTTAATAGTTATAAAAAATATGCTCGGTGAAGTACTTTATTCAAAAGTTAAAGTTGAAGAATTTGGTAATATTTTAGTAGTAAACAATGAAATGAATAAACTTCCTAAAGGAATTTATATTATTGTAGCAACATCTAATAATCAGATTTTTAAGAAAAAAATAATGATAAAATAAAATACGGTAACAAAATAATAGTATAAAGCATCTGTTTAATTACAGATGCTTTTTTGTGTTTTGTACTTTCCCTTTGTCTTTTTTTATTCGTTTAAATTTGTAAGTGTAACAAGCTATGCTTAAAATTTTAAACTCTAAAAAATAAAGAACAAATCCGTATAAATTATAGAAAAGCTAAATGGATTGAGTATATCTATAAACTTATTTAAAAACTATACATTACAGAAAGAATAGCCTTAACATTATTAGCAGTATTAAAATTCGTAACTTTACCAAATATATCAATTCCATTAATATCGGAACCAGCTACTGAATTACCATTTTCATCGACTTGTTGCTCTGCATAATCTGCTGTTGAATATTCTATTTCGAACCCAATTTTTAATTTGTTTGAAATAAAAACAACTCTTGGTGAAATACGCATTAATGAGTTTACATTTCCCCAACGACCAACGTAACTAGATGTTATAACAGAATCTTGTGTTCCTAAATTTTTTGATATTCCTGCAAATAATCCAAATTGAAGTTTTTTTCCAGTGGTTTCAAAATCTATCCAACCAGAAACTGTGTTGTATGGTGTGTATTCAACAATATTCTTATTCATTTCATCTGGTGTGTAAACTCTATCCTTTATTGCATATCCACCCATCATAACCATATTATCGTTACTTTGCCCGTATATACCATATAGTTTAACTGTAATTGGTTTTAAATTAACTTTTACATAGGCTAAATATGTTATACTAGAAACAGTTGTATTTGTTGTGTAATTAGAATCGGTTACAAGTCTAGGTTTTAAAGTTTGATAATCGAATTGAGCACCAACCGTAAACAAATCTGTTTTATATTGTAAATGAATGTTTAATTCAGGCACAGCAGAATTTTGTTGCGAAAAATGATTGCCTTGACTTCTGTATTGTCCCTGCGACAATACTGCTGCTGCTAAACTAAGTTTATCTGTAAAATTATATGTGTATCTAATTTGCGGATTTCGGGCAAAAGGATTAAATGTAATACCAGCTCCAAACGATACT
>Ga0256827_10001497_pt1 | contig 14992 bp, 12 predicted proteins | sample CV84metaG_FD_185977 | JGI IMG/M metagenome (GOLD analysis project Ga0256827, IMG submission 185977) | Hydrothermal vent microbial communities from East Pacific Rise, Pacific Ocean - CV84 | ecosystem: Environmental > Aquatic > Marine > Hydrothermal vents | place: Pacific Ocean: East Pacific Rise... | reverse complement strand
TTTTTGACTTGTAGTTATTTCTATCTTATTCTCAAATTCTTTTACAATTGATTTAATATTTCTCTCCAACATAATATTCAGCTTAATTTTTGTTAATTACCAACCAGGTATATTTTTTTTTTCTTTATTAATTAATTTAGAATTATTGATAATATTATATTTTGAAATTACCTTATTAATAGAGTTGTTTAAATTAATAATGGCATTGTGAATGTCATCAATTTTATCTTCTGTTATTATTTTATGTTGAGTTGAGATTAATTCAACTAATAACTCGTTTTTTATGTTTTCCATTTTTTAAATTTATAGTTTTTTATAGCCACAAAAGAATATAATTATTTTATGTTTTTTTTGTAAAAAAACGACATCATTATTTAAATGTATGTAAAAATGCGACAAATATTGTTTTTATTACAATAATTATCTTTGCTAAATTGTTATTAATATTTTAATTAATATTTTTGCAAAATAATGTGTATAAAACTAAAAATAACAAAAAAAATACTAGACGGAGAATATCGAGAATATTTACCATCTAAAGCATTAAAAAAATATATTAGTAAATATTATTTTACTGAAGGGTTTAATTCTTTAAAAGGAAAAAAAATAAATACTATTAATAAATGTAATGCCGAAATGGTAATACATTATGGCGAAGAAAAAATTAATTTTTATAATAAAAAAATAAAGCAAAACGTAAAAAACACAGCAACAATTATTGGGGGGCATCAATCAACTAACCTACGAGAATATAAGGCATCGGGTGAAATAATGATGTTTACGGTTGAATTTAATTATATTGGTATACTAAAATTACTATCAGTATATCCTGTTGATATAATAAACGCTGTAATAAATATAGAAGATGTATTTGGAGAAACATCTCATAAATTACTTCAAGATTTTTTTAATGAAACAGATGATTTACTTAGGATAAAACATATTGAAAATTATTTTTTAAATATTTTAAAAGAAACAGAAGAAAAATATTGTAAAGAAAATTTATTGTTAGAATTTATGGACACAATGGTTTCTTCTGGTAAATCTATTAAAAAAATTAGTGAAGACTTACATATTAACAGAAGATATATTGAAAGGAATTTTAAAAAGAAAATTGGATATAGCTTAAAAGAATTTTATAAAATAATGCGAATAAATTATGCATGCAGCGAGTTATACAAAAACTATCCGCAAGAAAATTTAAGCGAAATAGCAGAAAAAAGTAAATATTTCGATTTATCTCATTTTAATAGAGAATTTAAACAGTTAACAAATCATTCTCCATATAACTATTTAAATAGTAACAGCTCCCTTATTTATTTAGGCAGAGGTTATCTAATTTATGATTACATTTACGATGAAAACACCTCTTGTATCTCCGATACTAATGCTTGTGTGAATGAGCTATGCTAAAACTACGATTTTAACAAATCATAGAATACAAAATCAATATTTATAATTTAGTTGGTAAACTTCTAAAAACTGATAATATCGAAAATAGTAAAGCAAAGCTTGTTTCTGAATAAAACACTGATAAAAATATTTATTATTCATAATTAATTAGTATTTATTAATTGTTATTTTCTATTTTTGTTAAAAAAAATAGAAAATATAATATAATGAGAGATTTAAAAATAAAAGATACACCAATAAATTTTGATATAGTTCGTAATAAAATAATAGAAAGCGGATTAAAAAATGTTGGTACAGCCTCAATAAGAGAGCTTGTTCGTTTAGTAAACGAAATAGAAGCCGAAACAGGCGATAAATTTATAAGAATGGAAATGGGTGTTCCCGGTATTATGCCACCAGAGGTGGGAACACAAGCCGAAATTGAAGCACTAAAAAGAGGTGTTGCTTCAAAATATCCTATGATTGACGGAGTTGCTGAGTTAAAAGATGAAATATCTAAATTCGTTAAAAACTTTTTAGATATAGATGTTAGCCGCAATGGTTGTATCCCTACAGTTGGCTCTATGCAAGGTGGATTTGCAGTTTTCCTAATGAACCAAAATATCAGCAAAACAAAAAACAAAACATTGTTTATTGACCCAGGATTTCCTGTGCAAAAACAACAATTGCATGTTCTAGGTTTAGATTACGAAACTTTTGATGTTTACAATTATCGTGGCGAAGCTTTACGTGAAAAATTAGAAGAATATTTATCTCAAGGAGATATTGCAAGCATCTTATATTCAAACCCTAACAATCCGTCTTGGATATGTTTTACAGATACAGAATTGAAAATAATAGGTGAAATGGCCGATAAATATGATGTAGTTGTTGTAGAAGATTTAGCTTATTTTGCAATGGATTTTCGCAAAGATTATTCAAAACCGGGCGAGCCACCATATCAACCATCAGTAGCAAAATATACCGATAATTGGATTTTACTTATATCAAGTTCAAAATCTTTTAGCTATGCAGGTCAGCGAATAGGAATGCTAGTTATTTCTGATATGCTTTACAAAAAAGAATTTGATAGCTTAAAAGAAAAATTTGGTAATTCAGGATTTGGTTATAATATGGTTTATAAAATCTTATATTCTTTATCTTCCGGTACAGCACACTCTGCACAATACGCATTGCTGGCAATGTTAAAAGCCGAAAACGATGGTTCTTATAATTTTGTTGATGATATTAAAATATATGGCGAAAGAGCCGGTGTAATGAAAAAACTGTTTATCAATAACGGGTTTAAAATTGTTTACGATAAAGACGAAGACGAGCCACTTGCTGATGGATTCTATTTTACAATTTCTTATCCCGGACTTGCAGGCGATGAGTTAATAGAAGAATTAATTTATTACGGAATTAGTGCAATATCGCTAAAAATCACAGGAAGCGAAAGAAGTGAAGGCATTAGAGCTTGTGTTTCTCAAACTTCTAAAAATCAATTTGATGATTTAGAATATCGCTTGAAAAAATTTAACGAACATCATTTGTAAAATAAAAAACTATTGCTATTTTTAACATACAAAAATACAAACAATTACAATAGCTTAATTATATTGTAATTTGTATAAATAAAAATAAATAATTAAAAAAGTATTTATTTTAATCATAAAAAAGTATTTTTGTATTAATATTGATTATATATATTACTATTATGTCTCAGAACACAGAATTTTTAACATGTAAGGCTACAAATTATTATGGTAAAGCTCCAAAAGATAATGTATTAGCACGAGAATTTGATAAAAAACCAACTCCAAGAGTAGAAAAAATTAGAGAAAGATACTTTGAAGCAAAATCTTCTGCATCTATGCAATTTCCTTATTGGTACACACGTAGATGGAATGAATTAGAAGGCGAAGTTGCAATTGTTAGAAGAGCAGAAGCTTTAAAAACCGGCTTTGAACATTTAAGTCCTTCAATTTTTCCCGGAGAATTATTAGTAATGCAAAAATCTGAATACTTAAGAGGTTCATATCCTATGCCTTGGTTATCAGAATCGTTTTTTCTTGCAAAAGAAGATGAAATATATAAAGAAGCATTAGAAGCAGGAAAAGTTAGTTCTGATGAAGTTACCACAATGGGACAAGGAGGTGGAAATGTCACTAAAAGTGTAGGAAATATAGTTTCTATAGCAGGTAAATTTGGTATGCGAAAAGAAGAAATACCAACACTAATAGCCACATCAAAACAATGGTATAATAAATCTGTTGATGATATTGGACATAAGTACGAACAAATGGTACCAGGATATGATACCAAAGAGGAGATTATGAGAGCTGTAATTTGCATGTTTGATTCTGGCTATACCCTTCCTCAAGGTCGAGAAGTTATGAATTATTATTATCCATTACAATATGGTATAAACGGAATTATAGATATATGTAAATCTAAACTTAGTGATACAGCAGGATTTCCTGATATGGATAGAATATATTTTTTCAAATCAGTAGAAATCACCTTGTATGGTATTCAAACATGGATAAAAAATTATGCTAAAGAAGCTATTTTAATGGCTGATTTAGAAAAAGATAAAAAACAAAAAGAAGAATATTTAGAAATATCAGAACGCTTAGAATGGATTTCAGAAAACCCACCTCGAGATTTTAGAGATGCCTTACAATTAACATGGACATTTCATATTGCAGTTTTAAATGAAGATGCAATTTCAGGACTTTCGCCCGGTCGTTTAGGACAAGTCTTATATCCATACTGGAAAAAAGATATGGACGAAGGTAAAATAGATGAAAAACAAACACTTGAGCTATTAGAAGCAATGCGTATGAAATTTACCGAAATTGATGTATTTGCATCAATGGGAGTAGTAGGTGGTGTTTTAAGCGGAAATACATTTAATAATTTAAGTATAGGCGGATTAACTAAAGATGGAGAAAATGCAGCAAATGATTTAGAAATGTTAATAATGGAATCTGCAATGACTTGTGATACTCCACAACCAACACTTACATTATTATACGATGAAGTATTACCAGAAGAATTTTTATTAAAAGGTATTGAAACAACAAAAATTGGAACAGGTTATCCTGCATGGGTAAACAATAGGGTTGCCATGGATTTTGTAATGCAAAATTTCAAAAAAGAAGGTATGGATACAGAAGAAGCCAGAGCATGGGCAATTGGTGGATGTTTAGAAACTTCGGCAGGAAGTTGGATGCCTCTTGAATTTAATGGAGAAACACACTATATACCCGGAGGTTCTGCCCCTGCAACAAGTGTAGGAGTTCATTTTATTTCGTTACCTAAAATTCTTGAAGCAGTTTTATTTGATGGTTTAGATAGAAGAACAGGTGTAAGAGTGTATCCTGCACATGGAAAAAAATTAAAGACTTACGATGAAATTTGGGAAACATTTAAAGAATATTTTAGCTTAACAGTAGAAGTTTTAACACTTACAAACAATATACAACATGATATTTGGGGTAAAATATCTCCTTCTATCGTAAATAGTATGCTTAAACCAGACTGTTTAGAAACAGGAAAAGATATTAGCCGAAAAGGTAGTAGATATAACAGAACATTTAATGTTGAAGTTTCAGGAGGTGTTAATTTAGCTAATTCTTTAGCATCATTAAAAAAGAATGTATATGAAGAAAAAAATATCTCTTTAGAAACATTAAAAGAAGCAATTGACAATAATTTTGGTTTTTATACTGCACAAGAAACCGGTTCATACAGCTTAATAGAACAAGTTAAAAAAGATGATACAGACAAATGGTTAAAAATACATTCTCAATGTTTAGATGCTCCAAAATATGGAAATGATGATAAGTTTGTTGATGATATTTTTAAAGAATGGCAAATATGGTTCGCTAGTATGTGTGAGCAATATAAATCATTATACGATGAGCCGTTATACCCTTGCCAGATTTCAGTATCAACTCATGCACCAATGGGAGCTGTTACCTTAGCAACACCCGATGGAAGATTAAGCGGAACAACATTCTCCGACGGTTCTGTATCTGCATATCCGGGTACAGATAAAAACGGTCCGTATGCTTTATTTAATTCTGCTACATGCTATAATCATTCTTTATCTCAAAACTCGCAATTAAATATGAAAATACACCCATCGGTTGTAAAAGGAAGAGAAGGGTCTAGAAAGTTTTTAGAGATGATTCGTGCCTATTTAAGAAAAGGAGCTTTTCATGCTCAATTCAATATTGTTGATTCAAGAATGTTAAAAGAAGCTCAAGATGCACCTGATAATTACAGAGGTTTAATGGTTCGTGTTGCTGGATTTACTCAATACTGGGTAGAATTAGGAAAACAAATTCAAGATGAAGTAATTGCTCGTACAGAATACGAAGAAATTTAAAATTATAAATAAAATTAATTAGAGGTTTAATGTCATTATTACATCTCTATATTTAAAAAAAAATAATAATAAATGAAACATTACGATTGTAAATACTATTTAGCTATTGATGCATTTAAAGGTATTTGTAAAAGAGACAAAAATGATATATTAGCTGATGATACTTCTTGTGAAAATTTTGAAAAAGCACAAAAATGTACTCATTGCACACATTTTAAGTTAATATCAGATGAAATAGGTACATGTATGGATAAACATGAAGCATATCCACAAATGAATGCTAATACTTGTTCTGATTTTAAGTGGAAATAAAAGCTAAAATTTTTGATATACAAGGGCTATCTGTTCACGATGGACCAGGCTGTAGAACTGTTGTTTTTATGCAAGGTTGTACACTAAATTGTGATTGGTGTTCAAATCCAGAAGGTATAAATTTATCTCATGTCTTATTCTATGATGTATCTAAATGCAGATTAGACGGTGCTTGCGTTGCTGATTGTGATTTTGATGCTATTAAAATCATCAACAATAAACTTATAATTGATAGAAAAATTTGTGATTCTTGCACTGAATTTTCATGTCTAAACAATTGTTATACGAAAGCTCTATCTATTAATTCTAGAAATATAAGCATTGATGAATTAATGACAATAATAAAAAGAGATAGACAATTCTGGGGACAAGATGGAGGCTTAACCTTATCTGGAGGAGAACCATTATTACAAATAAATATTGTTGAAGAAATTTTAAAAAAATCTTATGACGCATATATACATACCGCAATAGAAACTTGTGGAAATGTTGCATGGCAAAATTACGAAAGAACTATTAAATATATTGATTGGATATTTTTTGATTTAAAAAACATTGATGATAATTTGCATAAAACTAAGACAGGTAGTAGTAATAAATTAATAATTAGTAATTTAAAAAAACTAGCAGATATTTATACTGGACGATTAATTGTAAGAATACCTGTTATTCCCGGATACAATAATGATTTGAAAATTCTTGAAAAATATATTAAATTCTTTAAAGAAAATAATATAAAAGAAGTTAATTTGTTACCACTTCATCATTTAGGAAGAGAAAAATATCAATTATTACAACAAGAATACAAAATGGATTCTAAGAATATTCCAACAAAAGATGATATGTTTAGTGTATCAGAAATATTTACTAAAGCAGGTGTAAAATGTTATATAGGTAGTTCAACACCTTTTTAATAAATAATATCAATTACATTATTAAATATTAAAGTGTAAATTATAATAGCATATCATCAATATTCTTTTTTTTGTAAAAAAAAACACAATAATCATTAATTCTTATGTGCTTTTTTTGTAATATTGCAGTATTGTGTTACTTAAATATCGTTTTACGAAATGAAAAAAACAGATATAACTTTTATACTCTTAACACTTGTTATAGTGTTAAGTTTTTTACCATTTTCTTTTTTAGAAACTTATCATAAAACAATTTTTAATCCAAGCTATTGGTATATAAGTAGTTTTATTAAGTTTGCTATTTTGGCAACATTAGGCGAAAGCTTAGGTTTACGAATATCAAAAGGAATATATAATTTCGATGGTTTTGGATTAATTCCACGAGCAATAGTTTGGGGTTTATTAGGTATAGGAATTAAAATTGCTTTTGTAGTTTTTGCAGTAGGCACACCTGTTATGCTCGAAAAACTTTTTGGTGTAGAATCGGCAATTGCTTCTATGAAAGCAAATAGTATTTTTGATGCAGTAAATGTTGGATTAGGAAGTACACGTATTTTAACAGCATTTGCTATTAGTGCTTTTATGAATCTTATTTTTGCACCTATTTTTATGACTTTACACAAAATTACAGATATACATATAATTGAAAATGAAGGAACTTTATCAGGATTTTTCTCGCCTATTAAATATTACGAAATTTTCCCAAAATTAAATTGGTCGGTGCAATGGGGTTTTGTTTTCAAAAAAACAATTCCATTTTTTTGGATACCTGCTCACACAATAACATTTTTAATGCCTTCGGAATATAGAATTATTTTTGCTGCAGTATTAGGTATTGTTTTAGGAGTTATTTTATCAATAGCAGCAAACAAAAAATAAATATAATGAAATATATTAAATTAATAATATTGCTAACAATTTTTAGCATTGTTACTTATGCACAAGACAGTACTAAAATTGCAAAACCTACACATAAAATTTTTGCAAGTATTTATACTGCCGGATATTATAATTTTAATACAGTAAAGCCAAATGCAGGTTTCGATGTTTCCACTGCTTTAATAGGATATTCTTTTAAAAAAGCAGACATTCTTAAATTTACATTAATTTATGATGTAACCCGTACCACAAACGGTATTATTGTTCAAGATACAGCAGGAAATCAATTACCAGTACATTATTTTGAAGGTAGTAAATACACAGCATTTTTAAAAATGGCAGAATTAAAATGGAATTTTGCTAAAAATTTTAGTTTAGCAACAGGTCAGCTTTTAAATCAACAATATTTAACAGTGCAAGATAAATTTTGGGCACATCGTTATGTTTTAGTAACAATGCAAGAGTTATACAGAATGGCTGCTCCTGCCGACTTTGGTATGAGAGTAGAATATAAAAATACAAAAACTTTTGCTTTTTCGCTTGGTGCTGTTAATGGCAATGGACCTTTTAGAAAACAAGATACATTAAGCACTATTCAATACAACACAAATTTTGAATTGTATTTAATTAAAAACTTTCTTATAAAAACATATATTGCCATTACACCGGCAACTTTTGAAACAAACAATAATTTATCTACAGCATTCTCTGGTTTTATAGCATATAAACAAAAAAAATATAAAATTGGAGTAGAATATTCATACACAAATAACGTGGCATTTACATCTACTATATTTTCAGGTGTTTCGGCATTTGCAATGTATAATGTAGCACCTAAATGGGAGGTTTTTGGTCGTTACGATTATGTTGATAATTCTGGTATTGCAAAATTAAATAATACTTATGTAGCAGGTTTTCAGTACGAACCACAAAAAAGATTATATCTTTCTGTAAACTACAGATACTGGTCTTCATCAGAAATTAGCCAAATATACTTAAATGTTGGAGCTAAATTTTAAATATACTTATAAAGTATTATGTAATTGGTAATAAAATTTACTATTTTTGTTACTTATAAAAAATTAAATATGAGAAATATAAAAATTCTATCAGTATTATTTGTAATAATACTTGCATCTTGCAATAATACTAATGACAAAAAAGACAATACTATTATGACAAACAACTTTATTAATAAAGCAGATATGGATTTGTCTGTAAAACCAGGCGAAAACTTTTTTGAGTATGCCAATGGTGGTTGGTTAAAAAACAACCCTGTGCCAAGCGATAAAACACAATACGGTTCTTTTTCTATTTTGTACGATAATAATCAAAAAAAGATGAAATCGCTTATTGATGGACTTATTAATGGCAAAGAAGAAAAAAATGATGACGCAAAAAAAATTACAGCAATTTTTAAAACAGGTATGGATACAACCGCTATTAATAAAGCTGGTTTTTCTCCAATTAAGACAGAACTCGCCACAATAAACAATATAACTACAAAAGAACAACTAATGACATTAATTGCTAAAATGCATACACATTATGCATCTCCACTTTTCCATATTAATGCAGCACAAGACGACAAAAACAGTTCTATGATAATACTGCACATGTATCAAGGTGGTTTAGGTATGCCTGATAGAGATTATTATTTCGAAAATGATGAACGAACTGTTAAATTGAGAGAAAAATATCTTAATTTTATTAAAACACTTTTTGTTTTAACCGATAATGATGAAGAAACAGCTTTACAAAAAGCTAATGATGTTCTGTCTTTTGAAACAGCTTTAGCACAAAATTCTTTAACAAGATTAGAACGTCGAGACCCATTTACAACATACAATAAAATGAGCATAGAAGAATTACAACAACTTTCACCATCAATAAATTGGCAAGAATATTTTACAAATATTGGTCTTGCTGATATAAAAGAGTTAAATGTTAGAACTACAAATTTCTTCAAAGAATTATCTCCATTAATAGAAAAAACCAATATAGAAATATTAAAAACATATCTTTCTTGGGATATACTTCTTAATTCATCTTCGTTTTTATCAAGCGATTTTGAAAAAGCAAGTTTTGAATTTTACGGAAAGACTCTAAGCGGACAAAAAGAAATGAAACCACGTTGGGAAAGAGTACTTCGTGTTACAAATATAGCTTTAGGTGAGGCAATTGGAAAACTTTATGTAGAAAAATATTTTCCTCAAGAAGCAAAAAAACAGATGCTAAAACTTGTAGAAAATCTTAGAACTTCGTTTGCCGGAAGAATTAATAAAATTGATTGGATGAGTGATGTTACAAAACAAAAAGCCATTGATAAACTTAATGGCATAACTGTAAAAGTTGGTTATCCCGACAAGTGGAAAGATTATAGTAAATTAGAAATATCTAATAATGTATCATATTACAAAAATATAACTAATACTAATATTTTTGCTTTTAACGAAGAAATGGAAAAAGTAGGAAAACCTCACGATAAATTAGAATGGGGAATGACACCACAAACCGTAAATGCATATTATAGCCCTAATGCAAACGAAATTGTTTTTCCTGCGGCAATACTTCAACCACCATTTTTTGATATAGATGCCGACGATGCAGTAAACTATGGTGCAATTGGAGTAGTTATCGGACATGAAATGACACACGGTTTCGACGACCAAGGTAAAAATTACGATATAGACGGAAATCTTAACAGTTGGTGGACAGCAGAAGATTCTGTTAAATTTAGTGAAAGAGCAGCCGTTGTAATAAATCAATTTGATAACTATGTAGAATTAGACAGTTTGCACGTTAACGGAAAACTAACTATTGGAGAAAACATTGCAGACCTTGGTGGTTTAAATATTGCATGGGACGCATACCAAATGACTGATGAAGCTAAGGCAAACAAGAGTATAGAAGGTTTTACTCCCGCTCAGCGTTTTTATTTATCGTATTCTACTGTTTGGCGTCAAACAATTTTAGACGAAGAGTTAATGCGTCGTTTAAAAGAAGATGTTCATTCGCCTGGCGATGCACGTGTTAATGTACCTTTGTTTAATTTATCTACATTCTATAAAGCTTTTGAAATATCAGACAAAGATAGATTATACAGACCAGAAAGTGAACGTGCTTATATTTGGTAATAAGCTTGAGTTCTATTAATAATTTATTCTCAGTTTTAAATAATTAGTTTATGGGTTAATTATTGAAATCTGAAAAAGGTTTGAATTATGAAGGGTTTTGAAATAAGATATTAGACCTTAGACAATTAGACAAACGGTTGGTAAGCAGTATTGGATTACGGGCGGTTTTAGTTCGTAACAACTAAATAGGGTCTGCTGAGAAATACATAACAAGTTGTTGTAAAGCTACTTAATTCAAAATACGCTATTGTAAATGCAAGCTTTTCAACAGACCCCAAATAGTAATATTTGGGGTTTTTTTATTTTATATAAAAAGAAAGGGAAAAGATTAAATTTTTATTGTTTTTTCACCTTTGGAGACATCATCATAATCATACGTTTACCTTCTAATTTAGGTAATTGTTCAACTTTGCCAATTTCTTCTAATTCTTGAGCAAATCTTAATAATAAGATTTCACCTTTATCTTTAAACAAAATAGTTCTACCTTTAAAGAAAACAAATGCTTTTACTTTAGAACCATCTTCTAAGAATTTTTTAGCGTGGTTAAGCTTAAAGTTAAAATCGTGTTCGTCGGTATTAGGACCAAACCTAATTTCTTTAACAACAACTTTAATAGTTTTACTTTTTTGTTCTTTTTGTTTTTTCTTTAATTTATAAAGAAATTTTTGAAAATCTTCTATTTTACAAACCGGTGGGTTTGCATTTGGCGATATTTCAATTAAATCTAATTCTCTTTCGTCGGCAAGTTCTAAGGCTTTCCTAATAGGATAAACCGCAGATTCTATATCTTCGCCAACAACTCTTACTTCAGTAGCTCTAATCCAATTATTAATTTTGAACTTGTACTTTAAATTATCCTTTTGGCTCGGAGCCCTTTTTCTTCTCTTAATTGCTATGTTAAATTCCTCCTTTAATTAGTTAAACATAAATATTTTATAAAGATAATAAATCTTTTATTTCTTCATTAATCAAATTTGCAAAATCTTCAATTTTATAAGTTCCTTTGTCGCCATCGCCCTGTTTACGTACTGAAACGGAGTTTTCGGCTTCTTCTTTTTCGCCAACAATAAGCATAAAAGGAATACGTTTTAATTCATTATCACGTATTTTTCTTCCTATTTTCTCATTTCTATCGTCAACTGAGCTGCGAATATCGTAATTATTTAACAAATTTAAAACTTTTTTTGCATATTCGTTATATTTCTCGCTAACAGGTAGTATAACTGCTTGCTCCGGTGTTAGCCAAAGCGGAAATTTTCCTGCTGTATGCTCAATAAGAACTGCAACAAATCGCTCCATAGAACCAAATGGTGCTCGGTGTATCATTACTGGGCGATGTAGTTGATTATCGCTACCTTTATACTCTAATTCGAAACGCTCAGGCAAGTTGTAATCTACTTGAATTGTACCAAGTTGCCATTTTCTGCCTAAAGCATCTTTTACCATAAAATCGAGTTTAGGGCCATAGAAAGCTGCTTCGCCATATTCTATAATAGTTTCTAAACCTTTTTCTTTAGTTGCTTCAATAATTGCTTGTTCGGCTTTTGCCCAATTGTCATCACTACCTATATATTTACTTCTGTCTTCTTTATCTCGTAAAGATATTTGAGTTATAAAATCTTTAAAATCAAGAGTTTTGAAGATGTAAAGAACTATGTCAATAACTTTGTTAAATTCTTCTTTTAATTGGTCTGGTGTACAAAAAATATGAGCATCGTCTTGTGTAAAACCACGCACTCGTGTTAATCCGTGTAATTCGCCAGATTGTTCGTAACGATATACTGTGCCGAATTCGGCATAGCGAACAGGTAAATCTTTATACGATTTTGGCGAAGATTTATAAATTTCGCAATGATGAGGGCAATTCATTGGTTTTAGCAAAAACTCCTCGTCTTCTTGCGGTGTATGTATTGGTTGAAAACTATCTGCACCATATTTTGCGTAGTGTCCTGATGTTACATACAATTCCTTTTGTCCGATATGCGGAGTAATTACAGGTAAGTAACCATAACGCTTTTGTACATCTTTTAAGAAATTTTCTAAACGCTCACGAAGCATTGCTCCTTTTGGTAACCAAAGTGGTAAACCTTTTCCAACTCTTTCGGAAAAAGTAAAAAGTTCAAGTTCTTTTCCAAGTTTACGATGATCACGTTTCTGAGCTTCAACAAGCATTTCTAAATATTCGGTTAACATTTTTTGTTTAGGAAAAGATATTCCGTAAACACGTGTTAACTGCTTATTTTTTTCATCACCACGCCAATATGCACCTGCTATATTTAGCAGTTTTATTGCTTTAATAAGACCTGTGTTTGGCAAGTGTGGTCCACGACATAAATCTGTAAAATTATTTTGTTTGTAGAAAGTTATTGTTCCGTCTTCTAAGTCAGAAATTAATTCTAATTTATACTCATCGCCTTTTTCTGTAAAGGTTTTAAGAGCTTCTTCTTTAGAAACTTCTGTTCTTGTAAATTCGTGTTTGCCACGAGCTATTTCAAGAATTTTATCTTCAATTTTTTTGAAATCGTTTTCAGATAGGGTTTTGCCTTCGGGTAAATCTACATCGTAATAAAAACCATTTTCTATTGTTGGTCCTATTCCTAATTTAATTCCCGGATAGAAAAACTCTAATGCTTCTGCCATTATGTGTGCAGACGAATGCCAAAATGCATCTTTACCTTCTGCATCTTCAAATTTATATAATTTTATATCAGCATCAATATTAATAGGTCGGGTTGCGTCCCAAGTTTCGCCGTTAATACTAACTGCTACAACTTCTTTTGCTAATCTACTGCTAATATTGTTAGCTATTTCTAAACCTGTAATACCTTTTTCGTATTCTTTTACTGCTCCGTCTGGAAATGTAATTTTTATCATCTTAAAAAAATATTTTTGCAAATGTAATAATTACACATACAAGATGAAAGTTAAAACACATAAAAGCTTTGTTTTATTGTTAAATAGTTCTGTTGTTAAATGATTAAACGCTTAACACTAATAAATGTTTGTTCCTAAACTAAAGAGTTTGCACTAGAAATATTTCTTGTGTTTGTGAGTTGCTTTCAGTCGGTTAAAGGCGTATGAGAAACTTAAACCGCAGTATTATAAACTATTTGCAAATTTTAGGTTCACTAAAAAAAATACGGAAATAATCGCCAAGATTTTTTCATATACGCCTTGTAATCAACAAAATATTCTTTTAACAAAGATTCTTCAAAAAACATTTTAAATACTAAATTTATTAAAAAAGCAATGTAAATATATAAATGCAATGGTTTATAATAGCTAATCATAGCAGGAGTTAGTGTTAATATCAGCGATAAATACATAGGATGACGAATAAGTTTATAAGGTCCTGATTGAATAAGCCTAGAGCCGGAACGAGGGGTAGGGGATATGTTTAATTTACTTTTGTTCATTTCCCATATTGCCCAAGCGGCAACAATAAACCCAATAATTTGGATAATAGATAAGTAATAATTTGGAGAAATCCATTTAGAAAATATCATTAAATAAGTAAGTGTGGAATATTGCCCAATGGTTAGTATTGTCGATTTAAGGTCCTCTTTTCTTTTTTTTAAACTCATATTCTGTTTCTGTTAAATCATTTATTGGTCACAAATGTAATTAAAACTATGCACTTCTAGTGCATTTCGCTTTCAACTTCTAAAAAGTAAAAAAGATATTAGAGCTTAGATATTTGTTTTTAATCTTTATCAGCAAAGCTCTCATCGTAGGTAATAGAACAATTAAATATCCAACAACCATTTAGCAATTAATAATGTGTAATTGGTAATTGATAATTGATAATTGATAATTGATAATTGATAATTGACAATTGATAATTAATAATTGACAATAGAACCATTTAACAATAGAACACTCGTCGTTCGTTTTTTATTAAACTAAAGTTTATTTTCACTTGTATTTTTAAATTATACCTGTTAGCTTTGCAATATTC
>Ga0256827_10001495_pt1 | contig 15001 bp, 15 predicted proteins | sample CV84metaG_FD_185977 | JGI IMG/M metagenome (GOLD analysis project Ga0256827, IMG submission 185977) | Hydrothermal vent microbial communities from East Pacific Rise, Pacific Ocean - CV84 | ecosystem: Environmental > Aquatic > Marine > Hydrothermal vents | place: Pacific Ocean: East Pacific Rise... | reverse complement strand
ATAGCAGAGATAATAGTATCTACAATAATATTTAGAGGTACTAATGCACCTTTTGAGATAAAGCTTTCGATAGTAGCACCAAGTTGTGAACCACTTGATACCTCTTCACGAAGCATATCACCTGTTGAGTAGTGAACAATCTTGTCAGAGTGCTTTTGTGCAATTAGACTAGCATCTGTAGTTTTACCAGAACCTGGTGCGCCAATTAATAGAAAGAGTTTTTTCATTTTATTTCCTTTTTTTGTATTTATGTTTGTATCTGTAGGGTACGTTTCCCAACGTACCGATATAAGATATTTTTATTTAATAAACAGTTTAAATCTGTTTTGACGGTGTGTTGGGAAACACACCCTACGCATCAACCTGTTTACGAACTCTAATACTTAGCTCATTTAGTTGCTCTTGGTCAACCTCTGATGGTGCTTGAGTTAGAATACATTGTGCTTTTTGAGTCTTAGGGAATGCGATAACCTCACGGATGCTACTAGCGCCTGTCATAAGCATAATCATTCTATCAAGTCCAAGTGCAAAACCACCATGAGGAGGAGCTCCATATTTGAACGCATCAAGTAAGAATCCAAACTTCTCCTCTGCCTCCTCTTCTCCGATTCCCATAAGTTTAAAGATTTCAGATTGAAGTTGCTCTTTATGAATACGGATAGACCCACCACCAAGCTCTGTACCATTTAGAACAATATCATAAGAGATAGATTTTAAATCTTCTATATCATCATAAACTATTTTACCATTTTCATCAGTTTCAGGCATGGTAAAGGCATGGTGCATAGCTTTGACTTTACCATCCTCCTCTTCAAACATTGGAAACTCCATAACCCACAAGAATTCAAATTTATCTTTTGGGATAATGTTCATAATCTCTGCAAGGTATATTCTAAATCTTCCCATGTAGTCCCATACAAGCTTTTTGTTACCTGCTCCAAAGAATACAGCATCTCCCACCTCAAGTTCACATCTTTCAATAATAGCTTGAATATCGTCTTCGGTAAAGAACTTAGTCAGTGGTCCTTTTAGCCCATCCTCTTTCATCTGAAAGTAACCAAGACCTGCTGCTCCAAATTTACGAACATAATCCTCAAAACCTTTCATTTGACGTTTTGAAAAAATCTCGTCACCTTTTGGAACTTTTAGAGCTTTAATTCTATTCTTTTTAGAGTCTTTTGCTATGTTTGAGAAAATCTCATTATCACATCTTGCAAAGATATCCATAACATCTACCATTTTTAAATCATAACGCATATCAGGCTTATCTGAACCATAAAGCTCCATAGCATCACTATAGCTCATACGGTTAAACTTCTCTGGAATATCAAAACCACAGTTTTTAAATACAGAGTGGATAAGTTTCTCTCCAACAGCTATCACATCCTCTTGGTCACAAAAAGACATCTCAACATCTATTTGGGTAAACTCAGGCTGTCTATCTGCTCTTAAATCTTCATCTCTAAAACATTTTGCAATTTGAAAATATCTATCAAATCCACCAACCATAAGTAGCTGTTTAAAGAGTTGTGGAGATTGAGGAAGTGCATAAAATTGACCAGCATGAACACGAGATGGCACAAGATAGTCTCTAGCTCCCTCAGGTGTAGATTTAGTAATGATTGGGGTTTCTACTTCCAAAAAACCAAGTTCATCAAGAGCATTACGTGTAGCAATAGTAGCTTTTGAACGGAGTTTAAAAATATCATAAGATTTTTGAGTTCTAAGCTCCAAATATCTATATTTTAGTTTAATCTCTTCGTTTACCTTATCATCACCAAGCTCAAAAGGCATAGGTTTAGATGTATTCTCTACAATAAATTTATCAGCAACAATCTCAATCTTACCAGTTTTGAGTTTAGGGTTCTCTAGCCCTTCACCTCTAGCACGAACTTTTCCTGTTACGATTAGTACATATTGGTCTCTTACATCTTCAGCTAGTTTATGAGCCTCTACATTATCAGCAGGGTCACAAACAATCTGTACAACTTGGTCTTTGTCTCTTAGGTCAATAAATATTAACCCACCATGGTCACGTCTTGATGATACCCAACCAGATACAGTTACGCTCTCTCCAATATGTGTTTCATTTACATCAGCACAATAGTGTGTTCTCACAATCAATTCCTCTATTCTTTATATATATGATATATATAGTTTAAATTTTTCGCGATTATATCAAATAGTTGCATAGAGGTAGTTTTGCTATAATTTCTTCTATTAACTAAAAAGAGGAAATTAGTTTAAAAAAATCTACCTAATCAAAAGATTTTATGATATTCTACTAATAATTATAAAAAGGTAGTACAAAGTGTCTAAACAGTTAAGTAAAATAGAAAAAGTTGGTTTTATATTGAGACCAAACTCTCCAGAGATTTTTGCTCTATATGATGATATTAAATCAAAATTTGAGAATAGAAATATTGAAGTGATTCTTGATAGTAGCTCTGCTGGGATGGTTGGTCTTGATGGAGTAGGTTTTGAGGATATGTGTAGAGATGTTGACCTGTTGGTCTCTTTGGGTGGTGATGGAACTCTTTTGGGTGTAGTTCGTTGCTCTTATGGATATGATAAGCCAGTACTTGGGATAAATGCAGGGAATCTAGGTTTTTTGGCAGATATTCCTGTGGATGATATTGATGATATGATAGAGAATCTTTTGATAGGTAACTATAGAATTGATAAGCGTATGATGATAGAGGGGTATATTGAGCATAGTGGTAAACGTCAAGAGTTTTATGCTTTTAATGATGTTGTAATTACTAGACCTACTATCTCTCATATGGTCAAACTAGATGCATTTGTAGATGATGATTGGTTTAATACCTATCGTGGTGATGGGCTTATTGTATCTACTCCAACAGGTTCAACTGCTTATAATCTCTCATTGGGTGGGCCTATTATGTATCCATTATCAAAAGTTTTTATTATGACACCTATTGCTCCACACTCTTTGACCCAAAGACCACTTGTAGTTCCTAGTGACTTCACTATTAAGTTAAGCTCTCCTGATGATTTAGTAGTTATGGTAGATGGGCAAGATGATTATAGATTGGATGCAGGGGCTAAGATTGTTATTCGTGGAGCAAAAATGGATGCGAAGCTTTTACACAAAAAGAAGCATAGTTACTTTTCTGTTTTGAGAGAGAAGCTATCTTGGGGAGATGAGTGATGTTTAACCGTGTATATATAAAGTCTTTAATCTCTTTTGATGAGGTAGAGTTGGAGTTAGAGAAAGGTTTAGTTGTTATTTCAGGCCCTAGTGGTGCAGGTAAATCTCTTTTGATGAATAGTATTATCTCCTCTTTTGGACATGGTACTGTTGAAGCATCTATTTGTGAAGTTTTGATTGATAAGCCATTAAGGCTAAAGAGTGAGGCTTATGAGTTGGAGGATGAGATTACAGTAAAAGCACTTAAAAAAGGTAAAGTTCGTCACTATATAGATGGACAAAATATATCTAAAAAGGTATTAAAACAGCTCTTTTTGCCATTTGTTCAATACTTATCTGTTAGAGATAAGAGTGGTTTTGAGAGTTGTAAGCTTATATCTATGATAGATACTGCTCTTATATCAGATAATAAATCTTTTAAAAAATTGAAAAAAGAGTACACCAAACGATATATGAACTATAAAGCAAAAGCATATGAGTTAAAGAGGATAAAAGAGGATGAACTAAAATTGGCAGAGTTAATAGAGTTTGCTAATTTTGAGATAGAGAAGATAGAGAGTATAGACCCAAAGATAGATGAGGATATTGAGCTTTTAAAGGTGAAACATCAGCTCTCTCGAATAGATAAGATAAATGATGCTTTAGCCGAAGCTAATAGTATATTTAACCTAGAGGAGTCTGTCTGTGAGGTATATCGTCTTTTAGATAAAAATAATGATGCTTTTGTGGAGATGATGAATCAGCTAAGAGCCGATTTTGAAGATATTGAGTCGTTAGCAGAGGATTTAGCAGAGGTTGATATAGAGAGAGTTCTTGATAGATTGGAGAAGATATCATCTCTAAAAAATAGATATGGAGGTATCAAAGAGGCGTTGGATTATGCCAAGCTAAAAAAAGAGGAGTTGGCAGGATATCAAAATATAGAGCAGGATAAGAGTATGCTAGAGCTATTTTTAGAACTAGAGTTCTCAGAGTTAACTGTGTTGGCAGGAAGAATGAGCCAAGAGAGAAAAAAAGAGGCAATAAGAGTAGAAAAAGAGCTAGTGGAGTATTTAGCAGAGCTAAAGCTTCCCCCATTAGAGTTTACCTTTGAGACTGTGGGACTAGGTGAGTTGGGTCAAGACCAAATAGATGTTAGCCTAAATGGTTCAAAAGCCACAACATTAAGTGGAGGAGAGTTTAATCGTGTTCGTTTGGCTCTTATGGTTGTAGCTCTTATGGGTGTGGATGATGGAGGAGTTCTTATTTTGGATGAGATAGATGCAAATGTTAGTGGAGATGAGTCTATAGCTATTGCAAATATGATATCAAAACTCTCTTTGGTATATCAAATTTTTGCTATATCTCACCAACCACACTTAGCCTCAAAAGCAAATCAGCATATATTGGTAACTAAAATAGAAGATAAGAGTAGGGCTATTTTACTAGATAGAGATGGTAGGATAGATGAGATTGCAAGAATTATTGGTGGAGAAAAACCAAATATAGAAGCGATGCAGTTTTCAAAAAAATTATTGGAGATAGAATAATGATAATAGATACACATTGTCACTTGGATGATGATAGATATAGAGAGGATATAGCAGAGGTTATAACTAGAGCAAAAGAGAGTGGGGTTGAGAGATTTATTATCCCTGGGGCTGACCCTTTGACTCTAAAAAGAGCTGTGGAGCTTAGTGAGGAGTATGATGAGATATATTTTGCTGTAGGAGTTCATCCATATGATGCCCAAAATTATAGTAGAGATTTTTTAGAGCCTTTTGTATCTCACTCTAAATGTGTGGCTATTGGTGAGTGTGGATTGGATTATTATCGTTTGCCTGAAGATGAAAAAGAGATAGAGATAGAGAAAAAATTACAAAAAGATATTTTTATAGACCAAATAGAGTGGGCAAAAGAGCTAAATCTTCCTCTTATAGTACATATTAGAGAATCATCGGCTGACTCTTTGGAGATACTAGAGAGATATGCAGGAGATAAGGGTGGAGTTCTTCACTGCTACAATGCAGATGAGTCGCTTTTGAAACTATCCTCAAAAAATTTCTACTATGGCATAGGAGGAGTTTTGACCTTTAAAAATGCAAAAAAGCTTATTAATGTATATCCTAAAATTCCAAGAGATAGACTTTTGATAGAGACAGATGCTCCATACTTAACTCCTCATCCACATCGTGGAAAAAGAAATGAACCAGCCTATTGTAGATTAGTAGCTACTAAGATGACCGAATTATCAGTGATTGAAGAGGATATTTTAGTAAATACTACAACCGATAATGCCAAGGAGCTATTCAAAAAAATAATATAATGTCACACAAAAATAATATTTTTCATATTTTTTGTTAATTTTAAATTTAATTTTGTTGTTTAAGGTTTAATTTAAGTTTTACTGATGTATACTTTGTTATCTAAACAATAGGAACTAATTATGAAAATTAATAAAAAACTAATATTCTCTTCGACACTCTCAACCTCCCTCCTAGTGACTGGATGTTTGTCAAAAACTATTCAGGTCAATAGAGGGGATGACACAAACCACCCTCTATCACAATCAATAAAAAAATTAGATAACAGTAAAATAGATTGCCCTAATAAAAAATGTATAGCACTACTTACTAAACCTAAGAGCAAAATAAAAATCAATCCATTTAAAAAAATTAAATAAATATGTGAAAAATAAATAGTCTAAAGGATTCAAAATGATAATATCTAAAACTTTAATACTCTCATCAGCAATAAAAATAAAAAAAGTTCTCTTGCTATTAACAGCATTTAATCTCTGCTCTTATGCAGACTTAACAAAAGAGTTTCCTAGCTACTCATATGTTTTAAATGAGTTTGACCTAGATAGCTCTTTTATATATAATAAAGATTTTCAAAATTTTGTTTATAGCAATAAAGAGATATACAAAAAAAGATTTAGAACAGCAGTTGGTCGAGGTCAATTGATTGTCCCTACTATGAAAGAGCTTATGTATAAAAGTGGAATAACTCCTCTTTTCCTCTATCTTTCTATGACAGAATCAGCATTTAAAACAGAGGCAAAATCAACCTCAAAAGCTGGTGGGCTTTGGCAGTTCATGCCACCTACAGGAAGAGAGCAAAAGTTGACAATTAATGATACAGTAGATGAGAGATATGACCCAATCAAATCAACCTATGCAGCTGTAGACTATCTATATAAGATAAGAGGAGGTTTGGATAAGTGGTATTTAGCAGCTATGTCATATAACTGTGGTCAAGGGTGTGTAAAGAGAGCTGTAAAAAAAGCTGGAACAAAAGATTTAGCAACACTCATAAATCCACAAGATAATTATCTCCCTCCTGAGACTAGAAAATATATTAAAAAGATTCTACTCTTTGCTATGATTGGAGAGAACTATCTATTTAAAAGAGATAATAACTTAGGAGAGGCAATCTATAGAATGAACAAAGATAGTTTAACTCCTGTACACGTTAAAGGTGGTGAGAGTTTAGTTAAAATTGCTTCAATGTTAAAAATGGATTATCAAGTTCTAAAGAGAACAAATATGCATCTAAAAAGAGGCTTTGTACCAAATGGTAGTAATGTAATGGTTAATATACCAACATCACGATTGGGTATGTTTAGAGCTGTATATAATGGTAATAGAAATCAAAATGGGGTATATGCTAGAGCAAACAATGGTTTTAATAGAGTTGCTTCAAGAGAAAATAATAGTCAATATAGACGCTATTAAAGGGGTAATTTAATCTATGAAGAATATAATGTTGCAAATAAAGCAGATTATGAAAACGCAGATTTATTTAGTCGATATAAATCATAAGGGGGCGTTTTTACTAAGGAAATAAGATATGATAGAACTCTCAAGAGAGACAAAAGAGACACAGATATCGGTTAAGCTTGAACTATATGGACAGGGTAAATCGGTTATTAATACAGGTGTTGGTTTTTTTGACCATATGCTTGAGGCGTTTGCGAAACATTCGCATATAAATTTAGAGGTATCTTGTAATGGAGATACTCATATTGATGACCACCACACAGTGGAAGATGTGGGGATTGTCATAGGTAAAGCAGTTAACAAAGCGTTGTATCCCATCAAAAGTATTGAGCGTTATGGCAATGCAGTGGTAGTTATGGATGAGGCTTCAGTATCTTGTGACTTAGATATCTCAAATAGACCATTTTTGGTTTTTGAGATGCCTATGGAGGGTAAAATAGGAGCTTTTGATGTGGAGTTGGTAGAGGAGTTCTTTAGAGCCTTTACATTTAACGCTTCGTTAACGCTTCATCTAATATGCAATAGAGGACGAAATAAGCACCATATGGCAGAGGCTGGGTTTAAAGCTTTGGCTGTAGCACTTCGTCGAGCTATTATTATAAATGAAAATGCTGGAATTCCTAGTACAAAAGGTGTGCTGTGAGTATTGAACTAATTGTATTAGATGTAGATGGAACAATGACAGATGGGAAGATAATCTACACAGAGCAGGGTGATGAGATAAAATCATTCTGCGTAAAAGATGGTTTAGCAATCGCCTCTTGGGTCAAATTGGGAAAAAAGGTTGCTATTATTACAGGAAGAAGTTCAAATATAGTTAAAAGACGTGCTGGTGAGCTGGGTATAGATTATCTCTATCAAGGCGTACATAATAAAAAAGAGGTATTAACCAAGCTTCTTTTAGAGCTAGGCTTAGAGCTTGAAAATGTAGCATCTATTGGTGATGACCTAAATGATTTTCCTATGTTAACCTCTTCAAAAATCTCCTTTGCTCCTTATAATGCAAGTAGTTATATTTTAAATATTGTAGATATCAAACTGAAAAATTCTGGTGGAGAGGGTGCTGTAAGAGAGATGATTGAAAAATTAATCACTCAAGAGGGTTTAGAAGAGGCATATTTAGAGTTATGGCAATAAGAATTGAGTATATTTTAATACTATTTTTGGGAATGGTATCTAGTGTTATATTTCTTTCCAAAACAGAGAGTCTAAAGCCTATAAAAGCCACCTCTACAAAAGAGCTTCTCTTTGAAGACTTCTCTCTGGTTGAACTAAATGATACAGGCATAGCACATCAGATTATATCCTCTAAAGCTATAAAAGATAAAAATTTTTTTACACTATCAGATATAAATATTACATATAATCAAACTCAACATTTATGTGCAAAAGAGGCACGATATGAGGAGCATAGTATCTACTTAAAGGATGATGTTATATTAAAAAGAGATGATGGTATATATTTTAATTCAGAACATCTAAAGTACTCCATACAATCCAAAACGTTACAGATTGATAGTAATTTCTCTTTAGATATAAATGGAAGCCGAATAGTTGGTGAAAATTTACATTATAGATTAGATAAAAGAAGTATCTTTGCAGATAATATTAGAGCTAAAATTCTTTTTGAGAAGTAGTTTAGGGTATATTGTTTTAAAATATTGTATCTAATAACTTAAATACTTAATAATATTTTAAATAATTAAAATTAATACAGGAAATTGTATAAATTTTAATCTTTGTGAAAAAAAATCTACTTTTTTATTTTTTAATCCACATTTAATCTGTATCATAGATTAATATAAGTTTTTAAGGGAGATTAGTTATGTTTAATTTAGAGTTGACCACAGAGGAGTTATTAAAAACCTCTTCACAAAAAAAGTATGCCTATATGTTAGCTAAGGGATATACCGATATAGCTAATATATATCGAAGAGAGTATAAATATATAGAGGCTGAACTATTTTATAACAAAGCTTTGAATATTTATAAAAAACTATCAGAAGATGATTTTGATAAATCACAAATAAAGATATTAAATATCTACAACTATCTATCTATTATTTGTAATGCAGAGAATAAATTTAAAGAGACAAAAGAGGCATATCTTGGAGCGTTAGAGATATATAAACGTTTAATCAATGATGACTCAGATAAATATAGGGATGAGTTGGCTACTCTACTTTTCAATTTAGCTTCACTATATTTTAACCATAAACGGTTAAATAAAGCAGGAGAGGTATATCTTTGGGTACTAGAAATTATTCTATCTCTTCAACAAAAAGAGCCTAAGAGATATAGAAATATGTTAGGAGTTACATTTTTTAATTTAGCTCAAATATATACATCTCAACTAGAGTATGCCAATGCTCTATCGGCATATAAGGAGTCTCTAAAGTACTATATTATACTAGCTGAGGAGAATCCGACAAAATATAGCTCATATGTAGCTAGAGTATTTAAAAAATTAGCCCATCTATATAAAAAGCAAAACAGATTAGATTTGGCTCAATATTTTCATCTTAAAGTAGTAGAACTATATACAGATTTAACTCTATATAATGAGTCTGTTTATGATTTAAAGTTAGCCGAAGCTATTATTGATGGTGTCTCATATCATATACAGCATACAATATTTTTACATCAAGCAGAGGCTATTTTACAAAGACATAAAGATGATATAGAAGCAGAGTCTCTATTGGATAGACTCTACTCTTTGCGTGAAGAGAGAAGCTGTCTCTCTTGCTAAGAGGAGATTACTTTTTGATAGTAGTACTAATATCAATCTGCTTTAAATAGTTATTGAAGCTTAAAGGGGTAACAGCCGTTCGTCCTAAAGCAAAGTGCCTTTTTGAGCTTCCCCATGCCGTATGGATTATATACGGCACACCTTTATACTCTCCTAGATATAGTGTAATGTGTCCTGAAAGATGTATGATGGTTGCTCCAACTTCTGCTTTTTCTCTTAGTTTGTCTATTTTTTGCTCATTGCTTAGTCTAGTGAGGTCTATCTGTAACTTGCCAACTTTAGATTGAGAAGATGAGTTTCTAGGAAGATGAATTCCCACAGTAGCATAAATCTCCTCTATAAACTTAGAGCAGTCCTGCTCTCCATACATTCCACCCCAACCATAGGGTGCATTGATAAACTTAAATGCCTGTTGAAGAATATTTCTAGGGGTGTACTTTAGATATCCTTTGTGTACATCAGATGCTTTTATAGTTGCATTTGCAAAGACTAAATCCCCATCATCATCTCGTGTAGGGATAAGCACCATAATCATATTATCAATCCCCATTACAAGTGGTAATCTAACACCCATACGAACATAGTCATGATACTCTCCACCAATCAAAAGAGCATTTTTGGCTGAGGTTGTGACTACAAATTTTCTGTTATTTAGATACCCCTCTATCTCCTTTTTTGAACCAAAAGCTATATCGCTATCTCTAACCCATCCCGAGCTTAGAGGACTCATTCCATAGTGCCACTTTCCATCTTTTGATGTATGTACAATAGCAAGAGGGGTGGCTATATCCAATGCAGAGTTCTGATTACGGTCAAAATGAATCTGATACTTCTTCTTTAGTAGAGCGATATCCGTAGGCACAATCTTTTGGTTTGTATAGTTTACAGTTATCGCAAAACGTGTAGTGATATTTTTTTGATTAAGTGCTTTTAGATTCAGACTCTTACGGATATCAGGAAAGAAATTTCTATCTACAGGTGTGTCATCTGTTAGATATTTTGTAGCTCTTTGAATACTATTAAAAGATTTCTGAATGCTTTTTTTTACCCAATTTTTACCATATTTTTTAGAAAAATCTTTAAAAAATGTAATTTTATGTTGTTTATAGGCTGTAAAATTATTAAATTTTTTAATCTGATTTGGACTCATAAACACCCTGTCTGGGTCTTCAATCTCTTTTAACCAAAACTCTGCCATAACAAGATGTCGATTTTTGTTAACGTGTATAATAGCTTGTTTCTCAGGATTATTAGAGAGAACAAGAGTATGTTCGTCTACCTCTTGACAAGCAGTAAGAAGTAGGATTATAGTTATAAATATATATTTTTTCATGGAACAAATTATAACTAAATAACTTTTTGTGGATATAATTTTAGTTAAAATATCTGAACTATTAGGATAAAAGATGCAAAAGATAGGTATAAAAATTATAGACTTAAATGAAGCAACCCCTAAAAATATAGCTAAAGCTCTTCAATCTTATATTATTGAAGGTGATTATGCACTCTCTAGTATAATTTATCAGATTCAAAACAGAGAGATAGTTATATTAGATGTAAGCAATGAGGAGAATATGCCCCAATTCCTAGTTACTGCTGAAGATTTTGATGAAGAGGATATCAAGTATGAGTTATATGCTCTTGCAGATGGAGAGTGGGAAAAAAAAGATATAGATGATTTTGGACTAGATAGAACTCCAAAGTGGTTAGTTATGACTATTGGATTAGTTGTAATAGGATATTTTGTAATGGCATTTTTCGAGATTTTTGCTATCTATGATTGGTTCACTATAAAATACGAACTAGGAGGGGTCATCTCAACCATTGGAGCAATAATCACATCCATTATCCCCATAGCAGGTTCACTATTCGCCTACTGGACAGCCACCGAGATATGGCATTGGAGTAGCCTTTTCTCTTTTCTACTCTACTTTTGGTACTACATCCCAATAGTTGGTTTTATCCTATATTTCACTACTCTATTGGTTCAAATACTGTACACCGAACGTTGGTATAGGTTTAGATATCCTGAGTTTAATTAAAATTTTCTATTATTTATCAGAAAAGATAGCTATTTTTGATAAAAGTAGTTAAGATGTAGACTTATATCAAAAATATATTGTTTTTATGATAAATAAACTAAATTATGGGGCTAAAGATGGTTTTTTTGACCACTTATGGGTTGGTGCGAAATCAGGCTTATCATAGTTTGAATATCTCGGGGGAGTTGGTGCTTGATAATTTGTTGGTGCTTGATAATTTGTTGGGAGTGGATAAGGGGTAAAAGAGAATATCTATTACTTTAAAATTCTCTAATACAAAAAGCTGATGCTCTATCCTCCTTTGTTAATGTCCAATATTGACCATCAAAACTAATTCCTTGATAAGTATAATAACTAATTACATGATTATGGTTATATACTCCATTTGTGTTGGAAGACCAAAAAATCATGGATTTATTAAAAATTAAATCAAGGTTATCATATAGTTTTTCTAATTCATCTATAGTAGGGAGTTTCCAATCATTAAAGTTTTTAAACGTTGAGCGATGACAATAAAAATTTGCTTTTTCCCATGAAATATTTTTATATACATGATCATTTAACATCATGTAGTCAATAATGACTACATTGTTATTTTTTATTTTTAATTTATTACGAAACTCATCCATTAACTCATTTTTTGCTGGATATCTTATGTTTGAATTGTAATCTTTGTAATTAATAATAGTTTTTTTGTCATAATCTCTATTAATAACTACTTTAGGTAAACTATCTTTAGAAACACTCAGATATTCTGAAGAGTTATTCAATGAGTCTATTTTTTTTCTATTATGAATCTTCTCTAATTCAACTTGTTTAGTTTTTATAATAATATTATCGGACTTACTTGATTTATTATTATCACCAAAAATAGCTATAAAAACAAAGAGAAAAAAGAAAATAAAGAAAATACTTCTCATTCTGAAACTCCTAAAAGTTGTTGTACTGTATACTTATCTAAAACAAGTAATTCCAAACTTGAAACAGAGTCTACTAGCTTATCTAAACTTCCTATTGTGTCCTTTACCTCTCGAACTGTTTTAATATCTCGTAATGCTTCAAGTTGAAATAATGCTTTTTTCTTTTTATATTGAATTAATTCTTCCTGTTGTTTTAAATGAGCTAAAAATCTTTTTTGATTAGCAATTTTTTTAAGTATTTCATCCCAAACTTTTAAGCTTTTTTCACTTGCTTGTTGAATTAAAATTAAACTTTCTTTTTCCCTAATTCCTGTCTCTTTTGACATCATTCCTTTTTGTACTAAAATATCAACTTTTGCTTTTGCTTTATTGATTTCAAGAACACGGTTTTGTACTTTACTTTTTGCATCATTATAAATAGAGTAAATCACTCCTGCACCTTCTAAAGTAAGTTGATTCAATAGGTCTAAAAGCATATCCGACATTTCATAAACATAAACAGCTTGTTTCATATAAATTTTTTCTTTTTGTTTTGCTGTTTTTGCTGTTTTCCCTTGACTTATAAGTTCACTATTTATATCAGCCAACAATCTAACTGCCAATTCGATACTACGTACAGAAACACTATTTTGCAAATTTGCTTTTAAGAGTTTTTCTTGTTTATCATTTGTATTTTTGGGTAATCGCTTATTAGGATAATAATAAACATTTCCTTTTTTATCAATACTTAATTTTCCACTTGTATCATTATTTATTTCTATTTCTAATGCAATACGCATAATAAAATTTTTTATTTCATTTTTCATTGTATCAATTTGGTAGCTAATATCAGAATCAATATCTGAAAAAGTTCGTATATGTGAAGAGAGTACATAGCCTTTTACATTTTGTTCACTTGCTGAATTTGTACTGTTTGCTAAATTATGTACTTTATCAATTTCTTTTTTTACAATTTCATTCAAAGCTTTTTTAGATTTTTCTATAAAATTTATATCATTAGCATAACAAAATTGTAAGCTTATTAATACTATTATCACTTTCCACATAGAACTTCCCTCTGTTTCAATTTATAACATTGTATCTAAAGTAGTATTTAAAGTAATTTATGTTAAGTACAGAATAAAACATAGATATTATAGCTTTCCTTAATAGTTACTCAATTATTATTATTACTACAATGATGGTTAATATAAATAGTGGTAACATATATATTAGTAATGTATTATTGTTTCTATTTCTGTTAGGTTTATAATTAAAGTTTGTATGTGCTTGAGAAGATTTTATGGTTTCGATATCAATTTCATAAATCCCTCCACCAAAAGTATAATTTTTGAATTTTCTTAACTTTCCACATACAGGACAACGAAATTCAGCATAACTATTCCAAGAGGTTATTCTATTAAAAATCATTTGCCTTTTTGTGTATTTAAATTTGCCATCACCACATGAGATTCCTTCTCCACATTTTTCATTATGGCAATAAACTTCTAGCTCCTTAAATTCTTTTTCTGTCATCTCATCAACTCCTAATTAACTATTCTAATTCAAAAAAGTATTTTTTTACTAAAATTTAAAAAAATAACTTTTAAATTTGAAAAATTTGTAACTCTAAGTATCAATATAGTTTTAAAAAACTGTAGCCATATGAAAACTAATATACACTGTCCAATTAAAAATTGTGAGAGCTTACATTTTTTGTAAAAAATAAAATTATAAATTCATAAAATTATTTAGTGAGAGTTTTGGAAATAGTAGATGGCTTGATAGTGAGTAAAATCGTATTCATTTTTCATGTTTAGATTATATCATATCAAAATCAAGAAACAGCCCCTAACCCAACCCCAAAAGAGTTCAAAACCTTCATAACCGTATTAAATCTAGGTTTTGCTCCAACTTGAAATGATTTGTATAGGTTCTCTCGACCAAGCTCTGTATTTTTTTACAATTTCCGTAGGGTGTAGTCACCGACTACACCATTTATAATACAAATTATAACACCATTCATTAAACCATTTCCTCTATTATTCTATATAATATTTTTCAGGATTTTATTTTTGGTGTAGTCGGGGACTACACCCTACGGATGTTTTCTTTGTAGAATGATGAGTATTTCCAGTCATTTATATCTTTTACTAAGCCGTGTTTTATTGGGTTTGTTTGGATGTATTTTGCGATTCTCTCAAAATCATTTTCATCTCTAACTGTATGCTCGTAAAATCTTTTTTGCCATATGCCTGAGTGTTGTCTGTGGTAGGTTGATGAGGTTAGATTGGTTTTTGCTTCTGCTTTTAGCTCTTTGTCCAATCCATAGATAAATGACCTCTTGATATAGGTGATGATTTTGGAGTAATCTCTTG
>Ga0256827_10001494_pt1 | contig 15005 bp, 16 predicted proteins | sample CV84metaG_FD_185977 | JGI IMG/M metagenome (GOLD analysis project Ga0256827, IMG submission 185977) | Hydrothermal vent microbial communities from East Pacific Rise, Pacific Ocean - CV84 | ecosystem: Environmental > Aquatic > Marine > Hydrothermal vents | place: Pacific Ocean: East Pacific Rise... | reverse complement strand
TGGAACTCTACAATCATCAAAATATAATTCAGCTGTATCAGAAGCCCGCCACATCATTTTACCATGCATTGGCACAGTTGTATAACCTTTTGTACCTTTTTCAACAATAACCGTTGTATATTCTTTTCTTCCTTTTTCGTCCTCACCAGTTACAGCTTGTACAGTAGCTCCTATAGCTAAATCAGATGCACCGTTAGTAATAAAAATTTTAGAACCATTTATTACCCACTCATGATTTTCAACAAAAGCTTTTGTTTTTGTACCTCTTGAGTCTGAGCCGGCATCTGGTTCAGTTAGCCCAAACGCCCAAAGAGCTTCACCTGTACAAAGTTGAGGTAAATATTTCATTTTTTGCTCTTCAGTTCCGTAATAATAAAGAGGTCCAATTCCTAAAGAATTATGTGCTGCGAGAGTAGCTGCTTGTGAGCTATCAACTCTAGCAATTTCTTCAACTGCCATAATATAAGAAAGAGTGTCCATTCCTTGACCACCATATTGTTCTGGTAAATACATTCCGAACAATCCCATTTCTCCAATTTTTTTAGTAAGCTCTACTGAGAATTCTGCCTTTTCGTCAAGCTCTTTAGCCACAGGCCTTATTTCTCTTTCTGCAAAATCGCGAACTGCATCGCGTATCATTTTTTGATCGTCTGATAAATCGAAATTCATATCTATAAAAATATTATTAGTTAGTAAGTTTTGAATTGTAATATATAAATATTTTATTAATTATTAAAATATATATATGAAAAAATATATTTTGATGATTTAACATAAAAAAAGGGCTAATAAATTAATATTAACCCTTTAAAATTTTACTATTCAATTTAGTTTCCTAAACCATAACGTTTAAATTCTGTAACTGTTAAATCAGCATCAACAGTTTTAAGGTATGCTCTAATATCTTGCTTGTTATTTTTAACAAAAGCTTGATTTAATAAAGTATTTTCTTTAAAGAATTTGTTCAATTTTCCTTGAGCAATTTTATCTAACATTGCTTCTGGTCTACCCTCTTGACGAGCTTGCTCTTTTCCAATTTCTAATTCTTTTTCAACTGTAGCAGCATCAACAAAATCCTTATCAACAGCAACAGGAGCCATAGCTGCAATTTGCATAGCTACATCTTTACCTGCTTGCTGGTCTGTAACAACTTTGTTAAATCCAACAATAGTAGCTAATCTGTTACCAGGGTGTATATATGCAACAACTTTTTCTGCTTCAACTTTATCGTAGTATGATAATTCTAATTTTTCACCGGTAACACCAGATTGATTAGTTACTACATCTGATATTTTTTCTCCGTTAATGGTTAGATTTTTTAATTCATCTAAATCTTTTGGATTATTCTCGATAGCAACATCTAAAATAGATTTTGCAAATTTCACATAATCTTCATTTTTAGCAACAAAATCTGTTTCGCAATTTAAAGTAATAATAGCACCTCTTTTACCATCGTTAGTTACACCTGCTAAAACAGCACCTTCAGTAGCTTCTCTATCAGCACGTTTATTAGCAATAGCCTGACCTCTTTTACGAATAGCATCAATAGCTAAATCAAAATCGCCATTAGCTTCAACCAATGCATTTTTACAATCCATCATTCCTGCACCGGTTGCTTTTCTTAATTTTGCAACATCAGCTGCTTTAATATCTGCCATTATAATATTAATTTATATTATGTTATTTTTTATTTTTTAGCTGTAGTTTTCTTTGCAGGAGCTTTTTTTGCTTCTGTTTTTTCTTCAGCTTTCACTTCTTTAACCACTTCTTTTTTAGCTTCAGCTTTCTTTTCTGCAGCAGCTTTTTCTGCAGCTTCTTTTTTAGCTTTATTAGCGGCTTTTTCTGCAACTTCCTTATCTTTAAGAGCTTTTCTTTCTGACAATCCCTCTTTAATAGATTGGGTCATTATTCCAATAATCTTGTTAATAGAATCTTGAGCGTCATCGTTTGAAGGAATAGCGAAATCAACTAAATTAGGGTTTGTATTTGTGTCAACCATTGCAAAAATTGGAATATTTAATATTCTTGCTTCAGCAACTGCAATGTGTTCTTTGTTTATATCTACAATAAAAAGAGCAGCTGGTAATCTGTTTAAATCGATAATACTACCAAAAGTTTTTTCTAATTTTTCTCTTTGTCTTGTTATTTGAAGTCTCTCACGTTTAGACATGTTCTCGAAAGTTCCATCTGTAGCCATTTTATCAATGGTCTTCATTTTTTTAACGGTTTTTCTGATAGTTGGAAAGTTTGTTAACATTCCTCCTGGCCAACGTTCTGTAACATAAGGCATATTTACCTCTTTTACTTTTTCTGAAACTAATTCTTTTGCTTGTTTTTTTGTAGCAACAAAAAGAATTTTTCTTCCTGATTTAGCAATTGAATTTAAAGCATCTGCAGCTTCGTCAATTTTATGAACAGTTTTGTTCAAATCAATAATATGGATACCATTACGTTCCATAAAAATGTAAGGAGCCATTGCCGGGTTCCATTTTCTTTTTAGGTGACCAAAGTGTACACCTGCATCAAGTAATTCCTTGAAATTTGTTCTAGGCATTTTTTTAATTTTAATGTTTACATTCTTTTAAAAACCAATTGCCGAGTAGCTCTTTTAATAAAGAAGTCTCAGCAATTTAGATTCTAAACATATTTAATATACGTATAGTATACGTAATATATTTTAACGTTTCGAGAATTGGAATCTCTTACGAGCTTTTGGTCTACCTGGCTTTTTACGTTCAACAACACGCGAATCACGAGTCATAAATCCTTCAGCCTTTAATGCAGGTTTGTTTTCTTCATCTACTTTAACCAATGCTCTTGAAATACCTAATCTGATAGCTTCTGCCTGACCTTTAACGCCACCACCGTATACGTTTACTTTTACATCGTAATCACCTAATACTTCAATAGTATTTAATGGTTGATTAACTATGTATTGTAATCTATCACTTGGGAAATAATCTACTAGATCTTTCTTGTTTATGGTAATTTTACCTTTTCCCTTACTCAAATATACTCTTGCAACAGAGGCTTTTCTTCTTCCTATGGTATTAATAACTTCCATAATGATCTATTTGATATCGTTTAAATTAATTTTCTTAGGTTTTTGAGCCTCTTGTTTGTGCTCTGTGCCCTCATAAACAAAAAGATTACGGAACAACTGACTACCTAATCTACTTTTAGGAAGCATTCCTTTAACAGCTTTTTCAACCATAGCAATGGGTTTTTTAGCCATTAAATCTTCTGCATTAATGATTTTTTGTCCACCTGGATAACCTGAGTGACTGATATATTTCTTATCGGCCCACTTGTTTCCTGTTAGTTTTATCTTGTCTGCATTGATAATTACTACATTATCACCACAGTCAACATGTGGTGTGAATTCTGGTTTATACTTTCCTCTTAGCATCATCGCAACCTTTGTTGCTAATCTTCCCAAAACCTCACCTTCAGCATCAACTAGTAACCAATCTTTGTTTACTGTTTCTTTGTTTGCTGATATAGTTTTATAACTTAAAGTATTCACACTCTTTAAATTTAATTATTTAATTTTTTTTCGGACTGCAAATGTATAATTATTTTATTTATTGAGCAATTTTATTACTAATTTCTTTTATAAATAATACATTTATTTTTTATCGCCAACGCCCTCAATCAACCAACTACTTAAACACAAGCGTATTAGCCCATTTGACTGATACGTTTTAATGTAGCTAAATCAATAATTTTAATCTGCCTACCTAACAGTTCTATAACTCCTTCATTTGCAAAAATAGATAGTGTTCTTATAGCATTTGAAGTAGTCATGTTTGATAAATTAGCTAAATCTTCACGAGGCAAATAAACCTTTATGGTTTCGCCATCATCTTCAAATCCATAAGTATCTAATAAAAACAATAATGATTCGGCTAAACGACCTCGTATGTGTTTTTGTGTAAGTGTAACTGTACGGCTGTTTGAGAAGCCAAGCTCGGTAGCCAAAGCCTTAATCATACTTAAAGCAAAGTTAGAGTTCTGTTTTAAAAGCATAAATAATGTTTCCTTATCTATTATACATACCGATGAATCTTCAATAGCCATTGCTGATGCAATATAATTTTCTTCAGCAAATAACGCACGATAGCCAATAAACCCAATTGGTTTTGCCATTCTTACAATCTGCTCACGACCGCCAACACCTTCTTTAAAAATTTTCATCTTCCCTTCCGAAAGACATAATAAACCAGTCGGTTTATCGCCTTCTTTGTATACTATTTGCCCTTTTTTGTAAAAAGAACAGTTATGCTTGTTAAATACAATATCTCTTTCGCTAGCAGTTAGTGTGCTAAAAATCGAATTATTATTATCTAAACAGTTATTACAATCGGCTTGACCGTTTATTGAGTTTCTCATCTTTTAAAAATGTTTTACAGCATACAAATTTATATATTGTTTAATTATAAAAGAAATTTTTTGTCGGTTTTATGTATTGTTTTTTGAATATACTTAATACTTGTCTGTTTTTAGTTGAAAACAGCTAGTATTTTTATTAATATCTTGTTTTGCCTTGGGCTTTGTTGTATTTTTGTTTAAAACTTAATATTTATGAATATTGAAGCAAGAAAAATATCATTAGTTCATCAATTATTATTGGTTCAACAAGATAGTATTTTAGATAAAATAGAAGCTCTTTTAGTTCGTAGAACATCAACAATAACAGAGGCTCGAAAAAAGGCGATAGATAAAGGCTTACAATCTTTGTCGGAAGGTAAAAAAATACCTCATAACGAGATGATGAAACATATGAAAGAAAAGTATCCTAAATACTTTAAATAATGAATAATATACATTGGTCAATTGATACTCTTATTGATTTTGACGAAAATATTAAATTCTTAGAAGAAAAATTTACTGAAAAATAAATCTTAAATTTTACGACTAAAACAGATGATGTTTTAAAAATAATTTCAAAAGAACCGAAAACATTTAAAGCTATAAAATATAAAAACATACACGCAGTTCCTATTATTCCTCAAATAACTCTTTATTACAAAATAATCAATAATGTAGATATTGAACTTGTTAGGTTTTGGAATAACGCAAAAAATCCTGATGATTTAGACTTATAAAAAAGCCCCTACAATTTAATGTAAAGGCTTTGTATATTTTCGCATTATAAATGCTTACTTCTGTTCTTCGCTTGCCTTTTTATAACGATAAATATTATATTTTTTAAAAATATATCGTCTGTAAATTTTTAATATTAATATTAAAATAATTACATACAGTATAGTAAATATAAGAAGTAATCTATCTACATAACCATCACAAAATTTATCATTGTTTTTTATTTCGGTATGTAAACTATTAATATACTCTGCATTATCAATTAAAATAGTATCATTTTTAGTAATCATTCCTGCATCTTGTGCAATAATAACGTTATTAAAACTTAATACCAATACCATAAAAATTATTAATATTTTATTCATTTTATAATTATTTTGTTGATGGATTAGTTGGTAACACCTCTGCTCCTTCTAATAATTCTTCTACCGCAGTATTTTCTGGTGCTTTAAAATCTCTTTTTACAACTTCTTTTGTATTATCATAAATATGTTCGTCTTTAAAAATGTATTTAACATCATCAGTCATTTTACCATCAATAGTTGTTTTCGTATAGTCATATGATGCTGATGGTTTTAGCCCTTTGTTTTCATTTTGAGTAGGTTCGAAAATTACTTTACTCGGTTTTGGCAATTTATTGCCTCTAAGAATCAAATATACTTCTGTCTTTGCAAATGTTTTTCCATCACTACTCTTAAATGTTTTATTTGGGTCTATATCAACAGTAGTATTCTTAATAAATAAAGACTTATCAGAATGTTGGTCTAAATAAAAGACTACTTTTTTTAATTCATTACCGTCTAAATCAATACCTTGAATAGGTGACAAACTCGCAAATTGATACGGTGTTAACATAGGGTATTGTTTAAACATTGTATCTACTCTAATAAATCTTGCTATTCTTGTATCGTAATCACGCATACCGTAATCCTGGAAGCTACCAGTAACATTATACATTTCATCTACATTCTCTTTCCCATTAAATCCAAATCTATACGAAAGCATAAATGTTAATTAATCTAATGAATAAACTTAAATATTCTATTCCAGCGAATTTTACTAAAGCCTTTTTTGTCTTTATCGGTACTCATCCAAATAAATAGAGCTTTACCAACAACGTGGTCTTCAGGCACAAAACCCCAGAAGCGACTATCGGCAGAATTATGGCGATTATCTCCCATAAGCCAATAATAGTTCATCTTAAAAGTGTATTCTGTAGTTTCTTTATCGTTAATAAAAACCTTATTGTTTTTTACTTCAAATTTATTATGTTCGTAAACTTCAATAGCTCTGCGGTAAAGAGCAATATTTAGCGGTGTTAATTTTATTGTTCCGCCTTTGCTTGGAATCCATAATGGACCAAAATTATCTTCGTTCCAATCGGCTAATTCTTGGTTATGAGGTATAATATCCAAATTACATTTACCTTTTGGCTTTACAAAACGAATAACTGTAACGCCCCTACTTTTCATCATTGCCACTTTTTCATCTGTAAGTGGTACCAAATAAATGGACTCCTTATTATACTTTGACAATATTGAATCATTTTTTATAAAATCAATAACGTCATATGCACCATAACGAGGATCGAGCCAATATTGTGCCATATCTTTATCTTCGTTAGTAATACCATATCGCTCGAAAAACTTCTTACCAAAAAATGAATTTGATGATACAAAATATTTATATTGCATTTCTTTTTCTGATTTATGCTCTCCGTTTACATATAGTTCACTCATTTTTATTTCAACAGTATCGCCTGCTATAGCAACACATCGTTTAATATAATTTTCTTGCTTATCAACCGGACGAACAATTAGCTCTCCAAATTGTTTATTATCAACAACAGCTTTTCGTCCATAGTTTCTAACCAACGAATAAAAACTAGAAGCTTGTTGATTTGCACAAACGGTATCTCCTTCAGGAAAATTGAAAACTGTAGCATCTCCACGTCTTATTCTATCAATACCAACTAACCGGTGATAATCCCATTTTATCCACTCTAAATAAGCAGGGGTTTTTTCTGTTAATGGCAAAGTATGATGTGCAAATGGAAACGCAATAGGAGTATTAGGAATACGTGGACCATAACTTAATTTACTCACAAAAAGGTAATCTCCAACTAGCAATGTTTTTTCCATTGATGATGTTGGAATAGTAAATGCTTCAATTAAAAACATACGTATAATTGTAGCGGCTACAACAGCAAAAATTATTGCATCAAACCACTCAGCAATCATTCCTTTTTTCTTGCCATCGCGAGTTTTCCATGGAGTCCAATTTACTTTTTTTGTAATATAGTAATCGTAAATAATTGGAATACCAAGAATTAGCCAAAAGTTCCAATCCCAAATAATAAAAAACACATAAATTCCACCCCAAAGTCCAAATTTAAACCATTTATTATTTGTAAAAACTTCTTTATTATCAATATTATTATCAACGACTACTGTTTTTGCAACAGTATCGTGCACTGCTTTACCTTTTTTACCAATACTTGTTAACACTATTGATATGGGAGCCGCCCAAAATTTTAGTACCGAACGTATTATTTGTGATGTAATTGTTGGTTTTTTATTGTAATCGTCAGCACGCCTAACCCTTGTATTTGTCATTAGTTGCCCAACGGTAACACCAAATATATTTGCAATTACATCGTAAATAAAAAAAGGAATAAAGAATACCGCTAGTCTGCCAATTAATGTATCTGGCAACGAGTAATCATAAATTAAATTTGCGATATACAAGAGTAGGATTACGATTAAACCATCGTAGAAAATTGCAGAATAACGTCGTGAGTTTGTAGGAAATTCCACTTTCTTATTTTGTTTATTTACTGACATTCTATATATTTTTTTGAATTGGTAAAGTTAATAAAGTTGTGTTAAATATTTAATAAATCATTCATATTAAATATTCCAATTTTATTTGCAATAAATTCTGCAGCTAAGACAGCACCCATAGCAAAACCTTTTCTGCCGTGGGCTTCGTGCTTAAGGGTTATAGTATCAATATCGTTAAAATACTCTACTATATGTGTTCCCGGAACATTTCTTATTCTTTCGGAAGTAATTAAAAGTTCGTTGTTTTTTGGTATTGAGTTATTAACCCAATTTTTTTTGTTTTCAATATTTCCAATAATTTCTTCAGCAATAGTGATGGCTGTTCCGCTAGGCGAATCTATTTTTTGAGTGTGATGTATTTCTGTCATTCTTACATCGTAATTTTTAAATTGATTCATAATTTTAGCAAGCTGTTTGTTAATTTCGAAAGTAATATTAACTCCTATACTAAAGTTAGATGCCCAAAAAAAAGTATTGTTATTGTTTTTTACTTGATTTTCTATCTCGATAAAAATATTTTTTGGAATTGCAGTGGTTCCGGAAACAACAGGAATATTATCGTCGAAACATATTTTATAGTTGTTTGGTGCTGAGTTTGCATTTGTAAACTCAATAGCTACATCAATGTTTTTTAAATTCTCTGAATTTAAGTCGTTTGTATTATCTAAATCAATAATTAAAGAAATATTATGTTTGCGTTCTTTAGCAATACTTTCTATTTCTTTTCCCATTTTCCCGTAACCAATTAATGCAATATTCATTTTTTTATTTTTAGTAGAGATTCTTAACCTTTTCAGAATGAGCTTTTATGTTTGGTTGTGAACCAAATTTCGAAGTTGTCATACTGAGCCCACCTACCGGTAGGCAGGCAAAGCGAAGTATCTTATTTATTATAATACAAGTGTAAAAATAGAAAAAGGGAAACAATAATTGCCTCCCTTTTTGTTAAATAATACTAATGGTATTATTTTTATTTTTTTGCTTCTTTTACAACCGCTTCAAAAGCCTTAGGGTTGTTCATAGCAAGATCGGCTAAAACTTTACGATTTAGTTCGATACCTTTTTTATGAATCATTCCCATAAGCTGAGAATACGATAAACCGTGTAATCTTGCACCAGCATTAATTCTTTGAATCCACAATGCACGGAAATTACGTTTTTTGGTTTTACGATCGCGATAAGCATATTGTAAAGCTCTTTCATGAGCATTTTTTGCTACTGTCCAAACATTACCTCGAGATAAAAAATATCCTCTTGTTTGGCTTAAAATCCTTTTTCTGCGGGCTCTTGAAGCCACGTGATTTACTGATCTAGGCATTTTTCTAAAATTTTGTGAGTTAAGGGCGTTCTATCTATTGTAGAATCTTGTTAAGCCGTTCAACTCTGATTAATTACTTGTGTTACTTAAGATTTAATTGCAGTTTGATATTACTTAAATCGGCATGGTGAACTTCACCAAAATGAGTTAAGTTTCTCTTACGTTTTTTTGACTTCTTAGTCAAAATATGGCTCTTAAAAGCGTGCTTTCTTTTAATTTTGCCAGTACCTGTTAATACAAATCTCTTTTTCGCACTAGATTTAGTTTTTACTTTAGGCATACTAAAATAATTTTAAATTTTTAAAGGACTGCAAAAGTAATATATTATTTCTTATTTAAAAAGTTTTAATTAGAAAGTTTAACGAACTATTTAATTAAAAATAATAATTATTATATATAAACGCCGTTTAAGTAGTAATTTTAGTATTTTTGATTATTTCAAATTTATAAAATATTGATTAAACTAGTTAAATATAAAAATGTTAATTTAAAAGCTTGGGATACATGCGTTAAAACCGCGATAAATAAAGACACAACAGCTTTATCAGGGTATTTAGATATTGTTTACAAAAAATGGGATGCTTTAATCCTTGATAACTACAAAGCCGTAATGCCCATACCTAGAACAAATTGCCTATTATTTAAGAACTACTCCACAAATTTCCTCACTCCTCAACTTGGAATATATGGGAATGGAATTAATTTTAATATTTTTTCTGACTTCGTAAAATCATTTAAAAGTAATTCATACAGAATAAACTATGTATTCAATAAGTATAATTTCTACAACAAATCAAATATAGAATTAAACAAAAAGGAAGCATACGAATTTGACATTTACTCAAAAAATAATATTAGTATAAATTCTAAATACTATAACAATAAACATATTTCAAATAACGATATCATAAGATTTGTTGATAATAATAAAATTATAAGCAACATAAATATGATAGATTTTAATACTGATTTAATGAGACAAATATTAGCTTATACATTTAGACATGGTTTGTCATATTCTTATACAGCCTATGACAAAAAAAATAATCTTATAGGTTACGCTTTGTTTATTAAATCGTTTACAAAAGATAAATTAATATTTACAGCAATTAAAGAAAAAATCAAAATAAACGAAGTTTTTGAATTTTTATTAAACAACCATATAAAAGTATGTAGACAAAATATTAGTATAGATTTAGGTTATTCAGATACTTATTTTGACAATATTTTTAATTTTTTAAATGTAAAAAAGTACACTACCCATTATATTAACGAAAAATAACAATTATTTATCACACACAAAAAAACTACATCATACACTACACCACACTTTGTATAACCCTATCACACAGATAGTAATAGACAAATACAGCTCTACACAAACACTTTAAGCAAATGCAACAATCTCTAAAAGCTATAAACTTGAATATATTTTATGTAATTTTGAAAAAGATTGAAAAATAAATAAATATGAAAATTAAAAATCTATTATTTACAATTAGTTTATTATTATTTGTAAACTTATCATTTTCTCAAGTTGTTAATCATGTAACTTGGAAATATTCTACCCGTTCAATTTCTGATAATGAAATTGTACTTGTATTCAATGCAACGATTGAAAAAAAATGGCATTTGTATGGCATTAATGATGAATTAAATCCTTTTATTTCATCATTTGAGAAATCAAATAAATATGCTTTAAAAGGAAAAATTAAACAACTAGGCCATCCTCATAAAAATTATGATGAATTAATGGCTGCCACAAGAGAAGAATTCTCGGGCACTGCAACATTCGAACAAAAAATAACTGTGTTATCTACCGAAGATTTTAAAATAACCGGATCTTTAGATTACCAAGCATGTATTGATGATGGCATGTGCGTTATGGAAGCTCCTAATTTTGAGTTTTCAATTAAAGGTGCGAAAAAAGTTGGTGTTACATCTGCTAAAGTAGTGAAAGAAAATGAGCCAATAAAAACAGAAGTAAAAGAAACAACAAGTATTACTGACGTTGCCAAAACAGATACTACATCAATTGCCAATAAAACTACACGTTCTATTAAAAATTCAGGAGTAACCGATGTTTACGAATATAAAGATGGAAAAAAACAAACAATTAAGTTAAATATTACAAATACAGGCAAAACTGAATCAAACAATAATGGTTTAATGACATTATTTTGGTTAGCATTTATTGGTGGTTTAGCGGCAATATTTACTCCTTGCGTATTTCCAATGATTCCAATGACAGTTTCATTTTTCATGCACGATGGTCAATCTAAAACAAAAGCACGTTTCGAAGCTTTGGTTTATTCTTTATCAATAATTTTAATTTATACAATAATTGGAACAATAGTAGCTGTTGCATTTGGTGCTAACTTTGCAAACTGGTTAAGTACCCATTGGATACCAAACGTAGCATTTTTCTTAATATTTGTAATATTTGCAGCGTCGTTTTTTGGAATGTTCGAAATTACATTACCATCATGGATGGTTAATAGAACCGATAAACAAGCCGACAAAGGTGGAATAATGGGAGCTTTCTTTATGGCGTTTACACTTGTTCTTGTATCATTTTCTTGTACAGGACCAATTGTTGGAGGTATATTGGTTGCATCAGCAGGTGGCGAAATATTAATGCCAATTATTGGAATGCTTGGTTTTTCTTTAGCATTTGCATTACCATTTGGTATTTTTGCATTTTTTCCTTCTTTATTACAAGGAATGCCAAAATCAGGAGGATGGCTAAACTCAGTAAAAGTTGTATTAGGCTTTATAGAACTTGCACTAGGTTTAAAATTCTTGAGTATTGCAGACCAAACATATCACTGGGGAATATTAGACAGAGAAGTTTATATTGCACTTTGGATAGTAATTTTTACACTTATGGGAATTTACCTTCTTGGTAAAATTAAATTTGCCCACGATAGCGATTTAAAATACATTGGAGTACCTCGTTTAATTTTATCGATAATTACATTTGCATTTGTAATTTATATGATACCAGGAATGTTCGGTGCACCCCTTAAGGTATTATCTGGATATCTACCTCCTCAACAAAGTTTAGATTTTGATTTAGAGCGTCTTGGTAGAGACAACTCTGCTAATACAATTAACAAACTTGGTGGAGAATCTACGCTTTGTTTTAAACCTAAATATTCTGACTTTTTACACTTACCTCATGGATTACATGGATATTTTACTTATGAGGAAGCATTAGCTTGTGCTAAAGAACAAGGCAAACCTATTTTTGTTGATTTTACAGGACATGGCTGTGTAAATTGTAGAGAAATGGAAGCAAGTGTATGGAAAACACCAGCAGCTCTTAAAAGATTAGAAGATAACTTTGTAATATTCTCTGTTTATGTTGATGATAAAACAGAATTACCTGAAAGCGAATGGGTATTGTCTCGTGTTGATGGTAAAATGAAAAAAACTTTAGGTAAAATAAATGCAGATTTTCAAATTTACAACTTCAACGAGAACTCGCAACCGGTTTATGCTATTTTAGACCACGAAGGAAATCTAATGGATGGAACTGCGTCTTATAATAAAGATGCAAACGTATTTATTAACTTCCTCGATAAAGGTGTTGAAGAATTCAAAAAAAGAAATAAAAAATAAAACATAAAGTAGTTTTAGAACAAAAAAGCCCCGATTTCTCGGGGCTTCAACTAAACTAAAACTAAACTCAACCTTGTATCAAGGTACAACCAAATTACTATTAAATATTTTATATTGTCTAATACATATTATATTCTCAAAATAATTAGTTTAACCATTTACAATGTTGTTATTAAACGAATAAACTGTTAAACAATTAAACAGATTCAAATCGATTACATATATGTGATAAGCTATAAATATTTCATCTTCAATTAAATCTTAATAATACACTTCGTACTAATCAACATTATCATGTAAATACGAGTTGTTTTCTCTTAATTTTATATTTCCATCTTCATCTTCCGATAAAGAAAAATTCGAAATTGTATTATCTTCTTTCTTGCTTTCTTGAGTTTGTTGCTCGATACTTTGCTGCATTCTTAACTTTCGTTTGTATGCAGGTTCGTTTTCTAGTTCATCAATAATATGAGAATTAGAAACTTTACTTAAATCTTTGAGTTCGTTTAAATTGCTATTTATTGATGGATTTATATTTGTGTTATCGAAATCAAAAATTTCTTTTTGTACAGGTTTTTGCACATCTTCTGTTTTATCAGAAACTTTAGGATTTAATTCAACAACAGTTGGTTTTACATCTTCATCAACTTTTATTGTACTAATAACCTTTTCTTCTTTTTTCATTTCTTGAAGTTCAGGAATTGAATTAGCATTAAAACCTGTGGCAATAACAGTTACAGCAATGCTGTCGCCAAGCGATTCATCAAAGTTAATACCTGTAATTACATCGGCAGACATACCTGCTTCGTCTTGTACAAAATCAGAAATTTCGGCAACTTCATTCATAGTTGCATCGACACTTCCAGATGTTATACTTAGTAAGATATTTGTAGCGCCTTTTATGTTATTGCTATTCAATAATGGAGATTCAATGGCTTCATTAACAGCTTTTAACGCACGACCTTCACCTTCTGCTTTTCCTGTTCCCATAATGGCAACACCGCTATTTGTCATTACAGTTTTAACATCTGCAAAGTCAACATTTACATAACCGTGAACGGTAATAATTTCAGCAATACCTTTTGCAGCTATTGTTAAAATATTATCAGCTTTTGCAAAAGCTTCACTTATTCCTAAATCAGCGTGTAAATCGCGAAGTTTTTCGTTGTTTATTACAAGCAGCGAATCAACGTGTTGCTTTAGTTCTTTAATGCCTTCAATAGCTTGAATTATTCGTCTTTTTCCTTCAAACTTAAATGGAATTGTAACAATACCAACCGTTAAAATACCTTTTTCTTTGGCTGTTTCTGCAATAATTGGAGCTGCACCTGTTCCTGTACCACCGCCCATTCCGGCAGTTATAAATACCATTTTTGTACCATCATCAAGGAAGTTTTCTATTTCTTGAAGATTTTCAACAGCAGCTTCTTTACCTTGTTCCGGTTTGTTTCCGGCACCAAGTCCTTCGGTTAAAGTTACACCAAGTTGTATTTTTGTTGGTACAGGGCTTCTCAAAAGAGCCTGAGCATCGGTGTTACAAACAATAAAATCTACATCTTTTATACCTTGCTTGTACATAAAATTTACAGCGTTGCTACCACCTCCACCTACACCAATAACTTTTATTATTGATGATTTTGGTGCTTGAATTTCAAAGTTCATTAAATCGTCCATAGTAATTTTGTTTAGTTTATTATTCTAGTTCTTTATCTTCGTTTTCTTCAGTGAAAACACTAATGAAAGTCTTTTTTAATCTTTCACCAAAAGGTACTTTAGGTTTCTTAGGTTCAACTATTTCTTCTTTCTTTTCTTCCTCAACATCTTCTTTTTCTTGAGTTTCTTCTTTCTTTTTGTTTAAAGATAGCTCTTCAAAAGATAATCGTTTTTCGTTTTCACTAATAATATCGAAACCACCCATTATTAGGCCTATTGCTGTTGCATACTTAGTTTTATTTAGGGTAGTGTCTAAATCGGTAAATAGTAGCTGGTTAGGTAATCCAATTCTAATATCTAAACCTGTTTTATAAGCAATAAATTGAGTAATGTTTTTAAGTAAAGCACCTCCACCGGTAAGCACAATTCCGGCACCAAGCTTTTCTATTTCAATATGATTT
>Ga0256827_10001493_pt1 | contig 15007 bp, 11 predicted proteins | sample CV84metaG_FD_185977 | JGI IMG/M metagenome (GOLD analysis project Ga0256827, IMG submission 185977) | Hydrothermal vent microbial communities from East Pacific Rise, Pacific Ocean - CV84 | ecosystem: Environmental > Aquatic > Marine > Hydrothermal vents | place: Pacific Ocean: East Pacific Rise... | reverse complement strand
AAATGCCTCCGAATTAATGGATAAATATGGCTTAAGAAGTAAGAATATTGTTGCTTTTGCAAAAGAATTATTATAATACCAAATTACAATAATCTATGTTACGAGCAAAAGATCAAAAAAATCAGTGTAAATAAGCGTCAAAGAAATCTTACAATCTATTCTTCTTCCAATTAGAAACGCTCTCGCTATTAGAACTTACAGAAAACTTTTGTTTAGATTTTTCTTTATCAAACAGATGTGCTACAATTGCTGCTGCAATTTCTTCATCTTTGTTACCTGTATCAAGCGATTCCGGAGTAAAATATTTATTTACAAAATGTGTATCGAAATTACCCGAACGGAAAGCTTCGTGTTTCATAACAAAACTACCAAAAGGCAAAGTTGTTTCAATTCCTGTAATTGTATAATCATCAATTGCACGAATCATCTTGTCCATTGCTTCTTCTCTGTCTCTGCCATAAGTTATAAGTTTGGCAATCATTGGGTCATAATAAATAGGAATATCCATTCCTTCTTCGTAGCTATCGTCAACACGCACTCCAATACCTTTTGGTGGGCTGTAAGTTTGCAGTTTTCCGATATCCGGCAAGAAATTATTTGCAGGATTTTCGGCATAAACTCTAACCTCCATTGCATGACCATGAATGGATAAATCTTCTTTTGTAAAACTTAATTTTTCGCCACGGGCAACATTTATTTGTTCTTTTACAAGGTCAATCCCTGTAATCATTTCTGTAACAGGGTGTTCTACTTGCAAGCGTGTATTCATCTCAAGGAAAAAGAAATTTTTATTTTCATCTAATAAAAACTCAACAGTTCCTGCACCAACATAATTAACAGCTTTTGCAACAGCAACAGCTTTTTCGCCCATTTCTTCGCGAAGTTCCGGAGTTAAAACTGACGAAGGAGCTTCTTCAATAACTTTTTGATGACGACGTTGTATAGAACATTCTCTTTCGAACAATGGCACTACATTTCCGTGGCTATCAGCCATAATTTGTATTTCTATATGACGTGGCGAAGAAACATAACGCTCGATAAAAACCGAACCATCGCCAAAGGCAGAAGTTGCCTCGCTAACAGCAAGTTTCATTTGTTCTTCAAAGTCTTCGGGGTTCTCAACAACACGCATTCCTTTTCCACCACCACCAGCAGAAGCTTTTATTAAAATAGGATAACCAATTTCTTCAGAAATTACTTTTGCTTCGGCAATATCGTCAATTGCAGTATCGGTTCCAGGAACCATAGGGATATCATAGTTTTTAACAGCCGCTTTAGCTTTTAATTTATCGCCCATAACATCCATTGCTTCAGGCGAAGGCCCAATTAAAATAATTCCGTTATCGGATAAATCTTTTGCAAACGAAGAATTTTCAGATAAAAAACCATATCCTGGATGAACACCATCAATATTTAGTTTTTTACAAACTTCTATAATTTTATCGCCTAAAAGATAAGATTGATTAGAAGGTGGAGGTCCAATAAGCACAGCTTCGTCAGCATATTTTACAAAACCTGCATCACGGTCGGCTTCGGAATATACAGCAACTGTTTTAATACCCATTTCTTTTGCTGTACGCATAACTCTCATGGCAATTTCGCCTCTATTTGCAATCAATATCTTTTTCATCTTCTATCCAATTTTTAAAGCATGTAAATATATTAATAATTGATTATATTTCTATGTTTTATTGGCACAAAAACTTATATTAACAATGATTATTTGTGTTGAAACAAGTCTAAAATCATATAATATCAATCGGTTATGTGTTGTGTATGTGTAAATTAATTATCTTATTAACATCGTTTATAATTACTGTTTTTTAAGATTACTTTTGTAGATTATTATATGCGAAACTGATTATTATGCTGAAAAAAATTATTTTTATATTATTGATTTTACAAATTGTAACGCCAAATTTATTTGCTCAACGCAAGAATAAAATTCCGCCGGAGAAGCCAAAACTAATTGTTACTATAGTTGTGGAACAAATGCGTTTTGAATATATTGATAGATTTTGGCATAAGTTCGAGAAAAAGGGATTCAAGCGTTTAATAGGCGAAGGAACCAATTGTAAAAACACTAACATAAATTATATGTTCACCCAAACCTCACCTGGTATTGCTACAATTTTTACCGGTACAAATCCATCAGTGCATGGTATTGTTGCAGACGAGTGGCATAAAATAAATGGAGATTTAGTAAAAAGTGTATACGATAAAAAAGTCTTTGGTATTGGTGTAACTCAAAAAGATTTAGGAAAATCTTCGCCAAAAAATCTCTTAACTACAACTATTAGCGATGAGATTAAAATTTCAGATAAGCAATCGAAAGTTTTTAGCATTTCTATGGATGAGAAATCTGCAGTTTTAGCTGGTGGACACATTGCAGATGGTGTTTTTTATTGGGATGATGTTTCGGGAAATTGGGTAAGCTCAAGTTTTTATTATGATAGCTTACCAAATTGGGTAACTGATTTTAATAACAAGAAACTTTATGAAACATATCTGCAAAAACAATGGACAACTTTGCTGCCAATTGAAGAATATACTGAAAGTAGAAACGATACTGCAGAATATGAATATGGCATTGGTTCTAACAGACAAAAAACTTTTCCTTACGATTTAGGACAAATTTCAAATGTTACTACAAAAAACAAGATTAAAAAATATAATATCTTAACAATGGTTCCTTATGGGAATAATTTTACTAAGGATTTTGCAATTTCTACAATAGTTAACGAGAATCTTGGTAAAGATGAACATACCGATTTTATTTCGGTATCGTTTTCGGCTACTGAAAATATTGGTCAACGATTTGGACCTTTTTCAGTAGAGGTTGAGGATACATATTTACGTATGGATAAAGAAATTGCTCATTTTCTTTCGTTTATTGATGACTTTGTTGGCAAAGAAAATACATTAATAATTTTTACTTCAAATCATGGAGTATCTGAAATTCCGTATTATTCTGCACAAAAGCGTTTGCCTTCAGGACAGTTTAAAGGAACATATTCTATTGCCTTGTTAAAAAGCTATTTAAATGCTCTTTATGGCGAAGGAGATTGGATTATTGGATATAAAAATCAGCAAATATTTTTAAATCATACTTTAATAGAAACATCAAAACGAACAATACAAGAAGTGCAACAAACTGTTGCTGATTTTGTTTTGCAATTTAGCGGTGTGGCAAATGTTATCACTTCAACACAAATGATGCAAACAAATTTTTCTGAAGGAACCTTTGCAAAAATGCAAAATTCATATAATCAAAAACGCTCTGGCGATGTTATGATAAACCTAAAACCCGGTTGGATTGAAGATGTAACTTATGCAACTTTTTCTAACTCACCTTATACTTACGATAGCCACGTGCCGCTTGTTTGGTATGGTTGGAAAATAAAACGAAAAACTATTTACAAAAATATAGGTTTAGAGGATATTGCTCCAAGTATTTCTTCTTTGCTAAACATATCGTTTCCTAACGGATATAGCGGTGAACCAATTTATGAGATTTGGGAGTAGTTTAATTTACAAATACTCATACTGTTGATTACGAAGTCTAGGCTCAAACCCAGCCTCTTTTATTGATTGTTGAATACCTTCTTTATCGAAAGAGAAATCGGCACCAGCAACAGAAACAACATTTTCTTCAATCATTATTGAGCCAAAATCGTTTGCTCCGGCATGCAAGCAAATTTGCCCTGTTTTTCCACCAACTGTTAACCACGAAGCTTGTATGTTCTTGATATTTGGCAACATAATTCTACTTATGGCAATCATTCTGATATAATCTTCAGAACTTATTGTGTTGTAAACATTACTCTCAGTTTGCAAGCTTGTTCCTTCATCTTGAAAAGGCCAAGGAATAAAAGAAATAAAACCAACTGAATTTTCCGGTTTTTCAGCTTGTACTTGTCTTATATTAATTAAATGTTCTATTCTTTCTTCAATAGTTTCGATATGTCCGAACATCATTGTTGCTGATGTTAAGATGTTTTGTTTATGTGCCTCACGCATTACGTCGAGCCATTGTTGAGAATTACATTTGCCTCGTGAAACAATATCGCGTACTCTGTCAACTAAGATTTCGGCACCTGCACCCGGCAGAGAATCTAAACCTGCTGCAGTTAGTTTTTCTAAAACATCTTTGTATGTTGTTTTATCAATTCGTGCAATATGATGTATCTCGGCAGGTCCAAGTGCATGAAGTTTTAAATCGGGATAAAGATTTTTTAAATCAGAAAATAGTTTGCTGTAAAATTCAATTCCCATTTTTGGATGCAGTCCACCTTGTAATAAAACTTGGTTTCCACCTAATTTGTAAAGCTCATCAATTTTTTGTTTATACTCTTCTATTGTAGTGATATAAACCTTATCAGAATTTGGCTTTACATAGAAATTACAAAATTTACATTGAGCAATACAAGCATTTGTAATGTTTACATTTCTATCAATTTGCCAACCAACAATATTGTTAGGATGTATTTTTTTGCGAATTGCGTTTGCTGTAAAAATTAAATCAGAAGTTTTTGCGTTTTTATATAATTCTAAAGCTTCCTCTTTGCTTAGAAACTCCCCTGTATATGCTTTTGTAAATAGTTCTTTCATTGTAAAAAATAATAGTTGGTAAAGGTAAATAAAAATTAATCTTTCTTTTTAAACAAGGGTTTAAATTTATCAAAATCAATAATAATAAAAAACAGGATAAATAAAAATGGCAAAGCAGGAACTTTGTATCTTACTAAAGCTCCTAAAACAGGTGTGGTTAACCCAATTAATATAAAAAGTGTTATTGTAAAAGATGACATTAATAAAACTTCGGGTAAAAGACTTTTTACTTTCTTAATATTAAAAACCTTCATACTCAATAATAGTAAAATGAGAATAAAAAAGCTTTCAATAAAAGCTGGAACCACAATTGCTGAATGAATATCAATAAAACTAGGACGGAAAAAACTATTTATTAAAGCATAAGGTGTGTTTTTTACAAAAGAAAAAAAGTTTGGTTCCAGTTCGGGTAAATATATTCTGCTGCCAACATGCCCAGAAGCATCAAGCATATTTATAAAATCATGTTGTTTTTGGCTAATGATTTCGGGTAAATTATATGCACTGAAATATGCCGAATTAAAAAATAAAACAATAATTATTGTATAAATTCCCAGAAAAACCAAAATGCTTTGTTTTATTTTAAATTGTTTTATAACAAAATAAGCTATTAAACCAGGTATTAATGAAAATAAAACATAAAACTTAAGCAGTAACATCAACAATATAGAGATTGTAAAAAAGATGAGGTTTAGTGCAATTTTTTTCTTCTCAATTATCTTGAAAAAAGTAAAAAACAACATTCCTATCATTGCAATAATTAAACTTTCTTTTAGTGCTGCCGATGACCAAAACATTACCGAAGGGGCAAAAAATACAGCTAATAATAATAAATATTTTCGGCTTACATATTTAGTGAAAGTCTTGTAAATAGCTGTTAATCCTGCAAAAGAAAAGAAACTAAAAATTACTGAATGTACCCAGAAATTTCCGAAACTTAAAAAGTTTATTAAAACATGAATACGAATAACCAAACGATTGTCGTTTAATAAACCATAATTGAAAGCTTTGTACCAAAATTCAGTATGGTCTAGATATTTGTGCATATATGCGGCATCGCTATCAATACCAATAAGGAGTTTGAAAAAGTCAGCAGGGTTTTTATCTAGGATATTAAATACGACTTTGCCATCAAGAAAATATTTGTAAACATCTGATGTTTGATAGCTATCGTAGTAAAATCGATAGATTAATGCAAGAGCAACACCACTCAAAACTTTCAATAAAAATATTGATGATACAATTTTGAACGAAATACCATCTAATTTAAAAAACTTAAGTTTATAAATTAAAAACAGAAAGAAAAAAGTATAAAATATTGGTAATAAATACTGCATAAATATTAATTACGTTCAACTTTTATTATTTTAACAGGACAAAGATTTTGAGCTTCTAAATTATCGTCATATTCATCGTCGCCAGTTATTAAATGGTAAAATTCTTTTTTTTGTTTTGCTCCTTTTAGAATTGCTTTTCCGTCTTTTTCGTCCATGTACCAAGTGTTTGGAGCAACTTCTACACAATAATTGCAACCAATACATTTTCCGCGCTGATGAGTAATTCTTATCATAAGTTTTTTACCTTTGTAACTGCAAAGTTAAAAATATTAATGAGTATACGCTTTAAAATATTAGTTCTTATAGTTTCAATTCTGTTTTTTTCGTGTGGATTACACAAAAAAGAACAAGAGGCAAACAGTAATATAAAAACTCGTGGAGATTTTAGAATAATGTTCTACAATGCCGAAAACTTTTTCGATGCTAAACATGATAGTTTAAAACGTGATCAAGAATTTTTACCCGATGGAGCAAAACATTGGACATATTACAAACTGCAAGATAAGATTATAAACATTGCAAAAGTAATTACTGCAGTAGGTGAGTGGGAAACTCCAGAACTTGTTGGTTTGTGCGAAGTGGAAAATCAATATGTGTTGGAGCAATTGGTTAATTATTCGCCTATAAAATCTGTAAATTATCAGATAATTCACAAAGAATCGCCTGACAGGCGCGGAATAGATGTTGCACTTTTATATAGAAAAGATAGGTTTAAACCAATATCCTTTAATTTTATTGAAATAAAAATGCCAAAGCCACATACAAGAACAAAAACTCGCGATTTACTTTATGTAAAAGGAGTTGCCTTGGGGCAAGATACAATTCATGTTTTTGTAAATCATTGGCCTTCGAGATGGGGTGGGCAGCAAAAATCAGAGCCAAAACGTATGTATCTTGCTAGTGTCTTGAAGCATCAAACAGATTCTATTTTAGGTAAAAACCCAAACTCAAGAATTATTATAATGGGCGATTTTAATGATGAACCAGATAATATTAGCTTGAAGAATGTATTAAATGCACAGCGTGAAATTGAAGGAGAATTAAATGATACAAGTTTGTATAATTTAACTGCTATTTTGCACAAACGAACAGGGCAAGGCACACATAAATATCAAGGACATTGGGGTGTTTTAGATCAATTTGTTGTTTCGGGTTATTTGTTGAACAATAAAAGCACTTACACAAGTTTAAACGATGTGCATATTTTTAAAGCCGATTTTCTTTTAGAAAAAGACGAAAAATACACAGGAGAACGACCAAACAGAACATATATCGGCTATAAATATCATGGTGGCTATAGCGACCATTTGCCAATTTATTTAGATTTAACCGTTAAGAAATGAATTTAGTTTATGCTGCATTATTGGTTTTTGTGCTAAATATCCCGTTTGGATATTGGCGAGCAATGGAAAAGAAATTTTCGTGGCAGTGGTTTGTTTCAATTCATGCACCTATTCCGCTTGTAGTTTTGCTAAGATATGTTTTTAATCTTGGTTTTGCTCTGTACACCTATCCTATAATGGTTTTGGCATTTTTTAGCGGCCAGTTTCTTGGCAAAATTTTAAATAAACAATTTGCCAAAAAAATTGATGTTAGCAAGAATGTTTTTCGGGATTTGGTGGGTTTGATTAGGTAGTTTATTTGGTTAAAGTTCTTTGTTACCTCACCCCAACCCTCTCCTGAAAGGAGAGGGAGAATCTCTTTGTTTAAATATCAAAAGATTATATATTTTGTTAATCTTAATCTTTTGTTTACATTTATTCTTTTATTCAAAATATGAAAAATAAGAATTTAACATTAATAAATAGAGCTATTTCAATGTTAATTGATCATGCAATAATGTCTGCAATAGCCATTATATTATCTTTTATTATGACACTACTCTTTTCAAAATATAGTACCAAAAATTTTGATTTGGGTTTTTACACAATTTTATTTGGTATCTCAATTTATCTAAATAAAGATATTTTTAGAGGACGTAGTATAGGGAAAAGGATATTTCGAACAGAAGTTGTTGACATAAAAAGTAATAGTGTTGCATCACCGATAAAATGCTTGATAAGAAATTTAACTATTGTTATTTGGCCTATTGAAATAATAGCTTTGATTTATAACCCAACAAGAAGAATTGGAGATTTATTAGCAAATACAAGAATAGAAATAGTAAATGAAGATAATCAATATTATAAGAAGAATTATCTAATAAATAGCATTTTTTCACTAATACTGGGGTTTGTTCTTTTATTAGCAGCTTCCTCAATGTATAAAGTGAATTTTTATAATGGAGCTTTTGACAAACCTGATTATGTTGAAACATCCTACAATAAAGAACTTTCTTTTGAACTTAAAAATTTTGTTTATGACAACGAAAGTAAATATTTAAAAAAAGTTGAAATAAAGGTTTATGATACAATTAATAATGATTCACTTAAGTTTGTGAAAGCTACTTTTTATTTAAACGAAAATTATTTTAAATCTACTTCACGATTTGATAAGATTAGAAGTGAGATTTTTAATTCTATGTCTAAAATAATACCAAAAACAGAATTTATCCTAGAAGGTAAGTTTGTTTACAATAGTCCAGAAACTAAAATATCAAGAAAAAGAACATACGATTGGAGAAAATTTAAGGAATAATTATTTAAATATTTTTGTTTTTAAAAATCGCATATTCTTAGGAAGATACCCGATTTCTCGGGTATGAGTATAATTGTTAGTTTTATACTAATAATTTAACAAAGCGTCATTCTCGCGTATGCGGGAATCTATAATTAAAACAAAAAGACCTGCAATTGCAGGTCTTTTTGTTTTAATTCAATATGCTCAATTGTTTATTACAATAAAGCATCAAGTTTTTTAGCTAAAACTGCTTTTGGTACAGCTCCAACTTGTTTGTCAACAACCTCTCCATTCTTAAAGAAAAGAACTGTTGGAATATTTCTTACACCATGTTTAGAAGGAATACCAGGATTACTGTCAATATCAACTTTAACCATTTTAGCTCTTCCTTCATATTCTGTAGACATTTCTTCAATAATTGGGCCAATCATTCTACAAGGGCCACACCATTCTGCCCATAAATCTACTACTACAGGAACATCAGAATTTATTACTTCTTCTTCAAAACTTGCGTCTGTTACATTTAATGCCATAATCTTAATTTTTATAATTTTATACTTAATTTTTCTACTTAATTAATTCTGTGTTCAATATTAGGGTTTTTTTTCAAGAAATCAATAAATTGTTTATTAATATTTATAAAATAATTTCTAGAAAATAAGTCAACCTGTATTTTCTCTTCTATATCGTACAATAAAATATTTAATGATGTATTCGCTTTACCTTCTTTAGGTTGCGTTTTTTCAATCTCATTTAATAAATTATCAACAAGCTCTTTAGTAACCTTATCGTAAGCAATTTTTAATGTAATAGATTTAAAAATATCCTCATTTGCTTCGCTCAAAAGCGACACTTTCCCAATCTCAAGTTGTAATTCACCTTCTCTATATCTATTTTCTCTTACCTTTGCTGTTATTATAACAGAAAAATCTTTTTTCAATATATTGTTAAGTTCCACCCATTGTTTTGCCCAAAACAGATGTTCATATGTTCCCGAATAATCTTCTAAAGTAACCCTACCATACGGCTTATTGCTTTTGTTTATTTTTTCAACAACATTTGTTATATAACCAACTATTTTAATATCTTTCCCTTCTAGGCTCTTTAACTCTGAGAGTTCGGTAAGTGGAGTAATTCTTAAACTTTCTATTTCTAACTTAAACGGATCTAACGGATGTGATGAAAGATAAATACCAATAACCTCTTTTTCGGCTTTTAGCTTATCTAAAACATGCCATTTCTTGCCATTAGGAACAACTGGTTTTTCTATTTGTGCATCTAACGTATCGCCAAATAAACTTGGTGCTGTAGTGTTTTGCGATTGAAAAGAATTGCCATATTTCGATAAAACCTCAATAAAACTTACTTTCTCATCATTTTCATTAAAATATTGATATCGCTCTATATCGGTAAAACTATCAAAAGCTCCTCCATATGCCAAATTTTCTAAGGTTCTTTTGTTTACCGATGTTAGATTAACTCTTTCAATAAAATCATAAATATTTTTAAAAGGACCGTTTTCTTGGCGTTCTTTAATGATATTTTCAACAGCCGAACCACCAACTCCCTTTATGGCCTTCATTCCAAAACGAATATCACCTTTTTTATTTACCGTAAAATTAGAAAAGCTCTCATTAACATCAGGGCCTAAAACACTTAATGACATCCGTTTACACTCATCCATAAAGAAAGTAACTTTCTTAATATCATTAAGGTTTCTACTAAGAACTGCCGCCATATATTCTGCCGGATAATTAGCTTTTAAATACCCTGTTTGGAAAGAAACATGAGCATAGCATGTTGCATGCGATTTATTGAACGCATAAGACGCAAACTTTTCCCAATCTGTCCATATTTTTTCTGCAATCTTTTCTGGATGATTATTTGCCTTGCAACCATCAATAAATTTGGCTTTTAACTGCGCCATTACATCAGCTTTTTTCTTTCCCATCGCTTTACGCAATGTATCCGATTCACCTTTTGTAAACCCTGCCAAAGTTCTAGACAAAAGCATAACTTGCTCCTGATACACTGTAATTCCATAAGTTTCCTTAAGCTCAGATTCCATATCTGGTAAATCATATGCAATCTTTTCTTTGCCGTGTTTTCTAGCAATAAAACTTGGAATATAATCCATTGGACCTGGTCTGTAAAGAGCAACCATGGCAATCAAATCTTCAAACTTCGATGGTTTTAGTTCTTTCAAATACTTCTGCATTCCTGGAGATTCAAACTGAAATAAACCAACAGTTTCTCCATTGCTATATGTTTCGTATGTTTTAGTATCTTCTAAATCTATTGTATCAATGTCAATTTCAACTCCTCTCGATAATTTTATATTTTCGATGGCATCTTTAATAATAGAAAGAGTTTTCAGCCCAAGAAAATCCATTTTCAAAAGCCCAATGTCTTCTACATGATTACCATCGTATTGCGTTACAAAATCTAGTTCAGAATTTTTAACTGTAGAAATTGGCACATAATTATCTAAATCTTCTTTTCCTATAATTATTCCACAAGCATGTGTTCCTGTATTTCGTACTGAACCCTCTAATGCAGTGGCAAAATTAAGAACATCACCAGCTTCAGATTTCTCTTTTTTAATATCCGCTAATTCTTTAACCTCTTTAAAAGCATCGGCAAGTTTTGTTCCTGGTTTTTCTGGAATTAACTTTGCAAGTTTGTCTGCTTCGGCTAATGGAAATTGGTGCACGCGAGCAACATCTCTAATTGATGATTTTGCGGCCATACTACCAAAAGTAATAATATGAGCTACTCTTTTTTTACCATATTTTTCTACTACCCACTTTAGCACTTCAGAACGGCCGTCATCATCAAAATCTATATCAATATCGGGCATTGATATTCTATCAGGATTAAGAAAACGTTCGAAAAGTAATTTGTATTTTATAGGGTCAATATCAGTTATTCTAAGACAATAAGCAACTGCCGAACCAGCTGCCGATCCACGACCTGGACCAACAATAACACCCATTTCTCGTGCGGCATTCAAGAAATCTTGTACAATTAAAAAATAACCTGGGAAACCCATATTTTTAATTGTTTCTAACTCAAATTCAAGTCGTTCAGTAATTTCATCATTAAGTTCTCCCCAACGCATTTCTGCTCCTTTATATGCCAAATGTTTTAAATAATCATCTTCTGAACTGAAACCCTCGGGTAATTTAAAATCAGGCATAATTGGAGCCTTATTTAACTCATATATTTCTACCTTGTCTGCAATTTCTTGAGTACTTACAAGAGCCTCTGGCAAATCGGAAAAAAGTTTACGCATTTCTTCTTGCGTTTTAAAATACTCTTCACCAGTATAAAATTCTTCTTTTTTGTCTGCCATATATTCGCCTCGCCCAATGGCTATAAGACGTTGTTGAACAGCAAAATCTTCTCGTTCAAGATAATGAACATCATTTGTGGCAACAATTTTTATATTGTGCTTTTTGCTTATTTCTAGCAGTTTGCTGTTTACAAACTTTTGATTATCATAAGTCCCATTAGTTGGATTTTCGCTAATATGGCGTTGAAATTCTAAATAAAAATCATCGCCAAAAGTTTCTTTATACCACAGAGCAGCTTTTTCGGCTTCGGCAAATGTACTATTCATAAGCATATCGGGCACCTCGCCACCCAAACATGCACTTAATACAATAATTCCTTCTTTATATTCCTCTAAAATTTCTTTATCAATTCGTGGTTTGTAATACATTCCTTTTTCAAAAGAAATTGAAACCATTTTCATTAAATTTTTATAGCCAATTTCATTTTTAGCCAACAAAACTAAATGATATCTTTTTTTGCTCTTTTCTTCTATTTTTCCTTTGGCAAGATATACCTCACAACCTAAAATTGGTTTAAGACCTTCTCCTTTTACCGCATTATAGAATGTTTTTGTTCCAAACATGTTTCCATGATCGGTAATTGCAACAGCATTCATTCCATCTTCTTTTGCTTTTTTAGCTAAAGATTTTATCTCTGTTGCCCCATCAAGTATAGAAAACTGTGTATGCAAATGCAAATGAGAAAATGAAATTTTATTTAATTCCTCATTATCAATTTCTGGCTGAACTGGTTCTTCAATCTCAGGTTCTGATATTTCTTCTTCCTTAAAATCATCGGGCGAATAGGGTTGAGTGTTTAATCCTATTGGCTTAATCGTACCGGTGTTCACTTTTTTAAATTCGTCTATATCTTCTTGCGTAAAACCTATTAAACTAAGTGGTAAAACATCAATGCGAATCAGCTCTAAAAAACAACGGGCAGTAGCTTCAACATCGGCAGCTGCATTATGTGCTTCGGCAAATTTCTCACCAAAAAGTTTCTGGTGTAATTCTTCAAGTTTTGGATATTTAAAGCCTGTTCCTTTTTTGTTTGGCAATGCACAAAATTTGGTTGTTATTGGCATTGTGTCAACAATTTTTTTCTTCAATAAATCGGTCTCAATTCCTTTACGGTAAAATTCTGCACCAATAATATTATTATCGAAAGAAACATTATGCCCAACAACAAATTCACTTTTTAATAATGCTTCGTTAAACTCATTTAAAACAATATTTAAATCAATACCTTGTTTATTTGCACGTTCAGTTGTAATGCCATGAAGTTTAGAAACACCAAAAGGGATTTCGTATCCTTCGGGTTTAATAATATAGTTTTTAACATCAACAAGTTCTCCTTTTTTATCGTGAATTTGCCATGATATTTGAACCATACGAGGCCAATTCTCTGAGTCGGTAATTGGCGCTTTCCAATCATTAGGCAAACCTGTTGTCTCTGTATCAAAAATTAAAAACATTATATATAAGTATTTGAATATTAGCAATCTGCATTTGATATCAATGCATTATAAAGGTAGTTTATTAAAAGAAGTTTTTAAAGAAAACTCCTTTGTTTTTTTATATATTTATCAACATTAATTTTTTAACAAAAAAAGATTTCCACGTCCTAATTTGTCGTAATTACTTTTCTTAATTAAAGAATAAATAAAACTTAAAAATAAGAAATTAAGGTTATTTAGATTAAATAAACATAAAATAACTATGATAAGTATTAAAATATACTTAACTTTGTAAAATATTGAAAAAAAACGAATTATTAATGAATAGCTTTTTAGCAAAAAAATAAATAGATTATGAGCAAAATAGGTATATTTTACGGTCCTCAAGGAGGAAATGTAGAAGCAGTAACAAAAATTTTAGCAGCAAAAATTGGAGAAGAAAACCTAGACCTAATTCCAGTTAAAACTGCAAACAAAGAAAAATTAGAATCTTACGATAAGATAATTTTCGGGATTTCATCTTTAGGAAAAGACGCTTGGGAAAACGATGTCAAAACAGATTGGGACGAATTTTTACCAATTGTTGAAGGAGCAAACTTATCTAACAAAACAGTTGCTGCTTATGGTTTAGGAAATGCTGTAACCTACCCTTCACATTTTGTTGAATCTCTTGGACATTTAGGAGCTTCACTAAAAGCAAATGGTGTTGAATTGGTTGGTGAAATGCCAAACGAAGGATTTGAATATCAAGAAAGTTCTGCTATAAAAGATAATGGTAACTTCTACGGTTTGGTTTTAGACCACGATAACGAAGCTGAGAAATCTGAAGCAAGAGTTGAAAAATGGATTCCAGTAATAAAAGCTGCTTTTGGGTTCTAGGAAAGTTGAAAAATAAAATTTAAATCCTCCTTATTTTAAGGGGGATTTTTTATTTAGGGCGGATACTGAATACAGGAAATGGCGAATTATTTACCATTTGTTGAGCATATTTCCCTAACCACAAGTAGGAAGCTCCCTCAGTTTGTTCGGTCATTATAGAAATTAAATCTGCGTCAACTTTTTTTGCATATTCAATTGTAATATCAGTAATATTTGAACCAAAAAGATCATCGGTTACAACTTTAATTCCTCTGTTTTCTAAATATTCTTTTGTTTGACTTACATAATTTGCCAACTTTTTAATAATAACAGGCCGTTTTGTTTCTCTAACTGAAACAATATGAATTTCAGCATCACAAAGCTCTGCAAGTTCGGCTGTATCGCCAATTTTTTGACGCGAACTTTTAGAAACATCTATCGGCATTACGATTTTTGATAATCCTCTACGAAAGAACCCGTTTCTGATAGTAATAACAGGACAAGAAGCATTTGAAACTACTTTGTAAGCATTACTACCAATCCAATATGCTTCGAAACCACTAACACCATGAGTTCCCATAATAATTAAATCGGTATCATCGTATTTTGCTTGATTAACAATTTCTTTAAAGACTTTCCCTTCACGGATTTTATAATCGAATTCTACAGCTATTTTATTTTTGTATTTTTCTATAATGATATCGAAAAAACTTTCTACAGAAACCTTATCAACTTCTATATCTTTAAAGAAAAAAGGAACATCAAAATTTTTACTTGACTTAATGAAGAT
>Ga0256827_10001492_pt1 | contig 15015 bp, 17 predicted proteins | sample CV84metaG_FD_185977 | JGI IMG/M metagenome (GOLD analysis project Ga0256827, IMG submission 185977) | Hydrothermal vent microbial communities from East Pacific Rise, Pacific Ocean - CV84 | ecosystem: Environmental > Aquatic > Marine > Hydrothermal vents | place: Pacific Ocean: East Pacific Rise... | reverse complement strand
AAAGCAACTACACTTGGTGGTGGTTATTCTGCTCAAGCAGATGCATTGAAGCATGGTATCACTAAAGCACTTGTTGAGTTTGAGCCAACTTTTAGAGCGATCCTTAAACCTATGGGTCTTCTTACTCGTGACTCTAGAGTTGTTGAGCGTAAGAAACCAGGTAAGAAAAAAGCGAGAAGATCTCCACAATTCTCAAAAAGATAGCCGATCTTTATCGTTATCTTTGGGCTTTTGCCCAAAATACTTCTTTATATATTTCTCTAAAAATCTTATTTTAGTTTGGATTCACTAAAAAATAAGCACCTATTGCAAACAGTAAACCTAGAATACTTCTTTTAACAATAACCCCTATATTATTACCTATTTGACAAGAACTGCATTGACTATATTTTTTTGCTTCATACTGGGCATAAAAGAAGAAACTTATCATGAGTACCAGTACAATAGGAAATATAAACTTATCGATAGTATAAATAGTTTGTATAGTCTCTGTCTTCAGACCAAAAAGAGGTGTAAGTAAAGAGAGCCCCATAAGTCCTAAAAGTTTATCTGTAAAGCTTACAAAATAGTCTTTTTTGGAGAAAGTAGGGCAGACATCATCCATTTGTGGCATAAGTCCTTTCCCTGCTAGTGCTTCTAGAATCTGTTCACGTTTATTTTTATCTACTTTATCTAAAAGGTTTCCGCCAAAAGTATATTCTATTTTACGTTGCAGGGTAGCTGCCAATTTTTGATCTTGAATATCGGTATGTTGTTGTTTTCCGTTCCTGTCTTCATAAATAAGTTTGATCTTACCATAGCGTTGTATGGTCACTTCTACATCCGGATAATAAAGAGAACTCTCAACGGAGTCAAAAAGATCACTGTTGGTAATGATACGAGGATTGATATATTCACGGTAGGTATCATTTTCTTTAATAAGTATGATGTTATAAGGGTAAGCAATCTGCATAGCAGACATAGCTTCTATAGCATGAGCCTCCATAGTATCTTTCATATCTTCTATGACATTCCAAAGTGTTTCATTGAATGTTCGTACATCTGTTGAGGTGCAGTTGACTCTGTCATCTGGATAGATAACTAATTTTTGTACCATAATAGCTCCTATAAATACTTATAAAAGTTAATAATTCAGTATGAAATTTTATAAAGATTTAGTAAGAGGAGCAGATACTTCTTAAGAAGTATCTGCAGAAGCTTTAGTGACTCTTTTGAACCACAATGATCATTTTGATGTTGATAAGTACAAATCTGATCGCTTGCCAAATAAGGCATGTTCTAAAAAACTTTACGAATCCTGTTGGAACCATTGTTGTAAAGTTTTGATCATAAGGTTTTACTGTTTCTTCAATTCTTTGCATGAAATCTCCTTCATTGTTATATTTTATTATATTTGATACAAACAAAGGTTTCCCTTTGTTTTGACTTTTAATTCTTATTCAGGAATTAAAGTCCAACCTGGCTTAAGTTTTGCTTTATAGATGAACAGGTGGTGTAGGATATGTTTGATCCAGTGACCTGCAAGTCCAATCTCACCAAATGTATAATCTAAATCTCTACCTAATCCCGGATATTTTTCAAAGTCAGGAACAACTGGGTATACAGTGAGTGCTGCTGCTGTACCTGTAGTAAGACCTTTACCTGCAGATGCAACACATGCTGCACCCATTTCTGCCATAGAAGCTTCATGTAAGTGAGCATTTTCACCCTCTTTAATAAGACTGCAAATAGAATGAGCTACTGCTTTACCGATAATACCGGAAGGCATACCGGTTCTTGGTGGTGTTGGGTTGATCGGTGTTCCGTTTGGTGAACTCATTGGCTTAGAGATCAAGTGAGGAGGTGCAAAGGCGATACCACATGCGAACATATTACTGAATGTCGGGTTTTGGTATGTTCTTGGCCAGTCACTTGCTTTCCAGTTCTCGTATGCTCCTGCATCATATTTTGCATCTACTTTCATAAATCCATTTGGTGCGAAGATCACATCTGTCATGTCTTCACCCTTTTTGTCGAAAGCTTTAAGACCTACACCGGCAAATGGCGGGATAAGCATTGCGAAGTCAAACTCTTCTTCACCTGTGCTTCCATCAAGAAGTTCATATTCTACTTTCCCTGCATCTACTTTAGATACATGTGCACCGATGATCCAAGGGATACCTCTTTCAGAATAGAGTGATTCAGCAAATAGTCTTGAAGATGCAGCATAACCACCACGTTTCATATGAAGACCACCGATACCGAAGTCACCAAGGAATGACTCATTAGAGATCCATTTAATATCAACCATATCTCTTACACCGGCATTGTTTGCCTCATGCTCAATGTTGAAGATATATTCAAATGCAGCCCCTTGACAAGTACACATACCGTGTCCTGTACCGATAAGGATCTTTTGTCTCTCACCGGCTTTTGCTTTTTCAAATATCTGTCTTAATTCAAGGTTTGCATGTACTGCGTGATCTGCGGTACAAACTGAAACAGTATGCTCACCGATCTGTGTACCTTCACCTAGACCCGGTGTTGCACCAAAGTTAAGTTTAGGACCGGTTGCATTAATAAGATAATCATAAGTTAATTCTTCAGTTTGCCCCTCTTTGCCTTGACCGGTATACTCGATAGTAATATACTCTTTGTCACTCTCTTTGTTTCCATGTGGATGAATAGAGACAGCTTTCGCTTGTCTAAAATCAATACCGGCTTTTTCATAAACTGGTGCTAGAGGAAAAGTTACCTCTTCTTTCGTCATCTGTCCTACCCCAACCCAGATGTTTGACGGAATCCAGTTCCATTGTGAATTTGGTGTAACAACCACTACTTCATGGTCATTCCCAAGCCACTTTTTTGCAAATGTTGCGGCAGTGTGTCCTGAAACTCCACCACCCATAACGATTAATCGTGCCATAGCTTTCCTTCTTGTTAAAATTTAGTTCAACTTCATTCTAGAGCAACATCATTTAAATCTAAATTAATTCTTATAATTTAATCTGTTTAATTATAAAAACTTATCGTATAAATTATTTTGAACTATAATAAATGAGTTATTGAAACCTTATGTTTATATAGAAATAAATATAATTGATGAATATAAGAGTAAAATAGTCCTAATTATAGATTGCTTTTATTGTCTTGTTTAGATGTAAATATGTTAGAATCTGTTAAATTAAAAAATACACGTATTGGAGATATATGAATATTATAGATATTTTAATGATGCCTATACGTGCAATTAGAGTACGGTATATCCCACTTTTACTTATCTATTTTGCTTATGGGTCTAGTGTTTTTACTGCTATTGCAAAAGATTTTTGGGTAAAAAAAGAGTTGGCTTTGAGTGCAGAGGATCTTGTGGCATTAGGAGTATGGCTTACAGTACCATGGACGATTAAGATGATATTTGGACAACTGGTTGATTCTGTGACGATATTTGGTTCTAACAGAAGAATCTATGTCTATATAGGTGCCATAATGATCGCGTTAAGTACACTGTTGCTTATTGGTATAGTAGGAGAGTATCAATGGATCTCTGAGTATAGTAATGAGAAGGTCTATATTTTTGCTTCAGTATTAGGTGTAGTGGGTTTTGTTATGCAGGATGTAGTTGCTGATACTATGACCACAGAGGTTGTAGATACTACGCAATCTCCAGAAGATCTTAAAAAAGAGTTGGCAACGATACAAGTTTTGGCAAGACTCTCTTTAGGGCTAGCTATTTTTGTAATGGGATGGCTTGGAGGAGAACTTGCCGATATTTATGATTATGAAACCGTATTTAAACTCTCTCTTTTTATCCCTATACTCTCAATGATCGGTGTAACCGTTGTAAAACTAAACCCAATAGAAAGTACACCGTTAAATAAACAGGTACTTTTTGGAGGTTTAGCTTTTGCTGTTTTTGTCATACTGATAGGATATAACAATATACCCTATTCACAAGAGATCGTTTTTGTAGTCTCATTAGGGGTTGTACTCTATCTACTCAGTACACTGATCTCAGATCTTGATGCAGATACTATTCGGCATATTAAAATGGCAATGATCGTTATATTTGTCTACCGAGCAATGCCAAGTGTAGGACCTGCTCTGCAGTGGTGGGAGATCGATAAATTGGGGTTTGATGAAGCCTTTTTTGCCAAACTCTCCATGATAGGTGGTGGGATTGCACTTGCAGGGATGTGGCTGGGAGCAAAATATATTGTTGATAGATCTATAGGTAAAGTGTTGATCTTTCTAACTGTGATTGGAACAATCCTTTCATTACCGATCTTAGCAATGTACTATGATTTGCATACCATGGTAGGACTTGATGCAAGAACCGTTGCTTTGGTTGATACGGCATTAGCCTCTCCGTTTGATTATATTGCTGGGGTATTGATGCTTACATTGGTAGCTATTTATGCACCTGAAGGTAAAAAAGGTACATGGTTTGCCTTGATGGCGAGTTTAATGAATATTGCACTCAGTGCTTCAGGGCTTTTCAGTAAATATCTCAATAAGGTTTTTGTTCTTACACGAGAGATAAAAGAGAAGGGAGTAGTGGTAACGTCTGCTAATTATGATGATCTTGGTATATTGTTATGGATAGTGATAGGTGTAGGCTTTATTCTTCCCATTGTAACGATCTGGATGTTCAATCCTGATCCAAATTTAAAACGAAAAAAGAAGAGTAAAAATGATCATACTATTTGACTTAGACGGAACACTGATAGACTCAACAGAAGCAATATTGGAAAGTTTCGGTGTGGCTTTTAAAACATTTAATGACGTAATCCCTGATGATACATTGATAAAGGCAGAAATAGGGCATCCTTTGGATCATATGTTTGCAACACTGGGTGTAGAGAAAGAGAAGGTATGGGATTATGTTCATGCCTATAAAATGCATTATAGAGAGATCTCTTGTGCCAAGACAGTCTTGCTGCCTGATGCACGTAAGGCAGTAGAATTGGCAAATAAGTATGCAACATTGGGTGTGGTAACAACCAAAACAGCAAAATATTCTATTGAACTTTTGGAACATATGGGGCTTATGGACTATTTTGAAGTACTTATAGGAAGAGAAGATGTAACCCACCCTAAACCACATCCTGAACCCATAGAAAAAGCATTGGCAAAGTTACCAACTGTTACAGATGAAGTTTGGATGATTGGAGATACCTGTATGGATATGCTCTGTGCTAAAGATGCAAATGTCGATGGAATCGGTGTTACCTGCGGATATGGAAATGTAGAATCATTGTCAAAATGTAGTAATCATATCTATCTAAATGCCTTAGAAGCGGTGCAATTTATAGCAAAGATATAGCATAGACTTAAAAATATGATAATTTCAACCCCCTTTAAGAGTGTGGACATTACAATACCTCATGATTGATAATACTATCGAGGAGAAAATATGGTAGAAATTAGATGGCACTCACGTGCAGGTCAAGGTGCCGTAACCGGTGCAAAAGGTTTAGGCTCTGTTGTTGCAACAACAGGAAAACAAGTACAGGCATATGCACTTTACGGTTCTGCAAAACGTGGTGCTGCAATGAATGCATATAATAGAATTGATGATGAACCTATCACAAATCAAGAGACAAAAATGTTCCCTGATTTTGTATTTGTTATTGATCCGGCTTTGGCATTCACAGATGACATTACAAAAAATGACAGACCAGAGACAAAATACATTATTACAACGCATCTTTCTAAAGAAGATCTTATTGCTCAAATCCCTGCATTACAGGATAAAGTTGAAAGAACATATGTAGTTGACTGTATGCAGATATCATTAGATACGATCGGTAGAGCAATGCCAAATACACCGATTTTGGGTGCATTTATGAAGATCTCTAAAATGTATGAGTTGGATTTCTTTTTGGATAATATGAAAAAAGTACTTTCTAAGTTTCCACAAAAGATCATTGATGCGAATATGGAAGCGATTACAAGAGCATATAACGAAGTGAAGTAGGAAGGAAATAACATGAGTATGACAGGTTCAGTACCAGGAACAGACAAAAGAGGAATAAGAGAATTAGGCGGTGAAGAGAAAGTCGGTTGGGATGCAGTACAACAGGGTGTTGTATTGAATTCATTTGAAGGAACAACTGAGAACTCTGCATTTCTTAAACCGGAAGAGAGAAATTATGCAGACTTTAACTCCTATACAGCCACAGTAGCATCTTGGAGAATCATTAAGCCGGTCTATAACAGAGATATCTGTATTGACTGTCAAAACTGTTGGGTATGGTGTCCGGATACATCGATCATCTCAAGAGATAAGCAGATGTTAGGGATCGATTATGATCACTGTAAAGGATGTGGTGTATGTGTAGAGGTTTGTCCGACAAATCCAAAATCACTCCTTATGTTCAACGAAGCAGCAGACAATGATGATGAGCTTGCAGGTTGGCCGGTAAAAGAAAAGAAAGCAAAATAGGTAAAGGATAGTTATGGCAAAAGAATTTGATTTAAATGAAGTAGAAGTTTGGGATGGTAACTATGCAGCATCTCAAGCACTGAGACAAGCTCAGATTGATGTAGTTGCAGCGTATCCTATTACCCCTTCAACACCGATTGTTGAGGGATATGGTAGCTATGTTGCAAATGGCTATATAGATGGTGAATTTGTGATGGTTGAGTCTGAGCATGCTGCAATGTCAGGATGTATCGGTGCGGCAGCTGCAGGTGGACGTGTTGCGACTGCAACATCATCACAAGGGTTTGCATTGATGGCGGAGGTACTTTACCAAGCATCAGGGATGAGACTTCCTATCGTACTAACAGTGGTAAACAGAGCATTGGCTTCGCCATTAAATGTTCGTGGTGATCACTCAGATATGTATCTGGGTCGTGACTCAGGTTGGATCCAGATCGATGCATTTAATGCACAAGAGGCGTATGATCTTCCATTATGTGCCTTTAAGATTGGTGAAAATATGGGTGTAAGATTACCAGTAATGGTGCATCAAGATGGATTTACAACATCGCATAAAGCACAAAATGTGTATCCGTTGAAAGATGATATAGCTTATAAATTTGTAGGTGAATATAAACCTGTAGATGAGATGCTTGACTTTACTAGACCTGTAACACATGGTGCACAAACAGAAGAAGATTGGCATTATGAGCATAAGGCAAAACAACATAAAGCATTGATGGATTCTCGTCCTGTGATCGATGAAGTATTTGCAGAGTTTTCAAAGCTTACAGGTAGAGAGTACAAAAGAGTTGAAACCTATATGATGGAAGATGCAGAAGTAGCATTGGTACTTCTTGGTTCATCTGTTGAGTCAGCAGTACTTGCGGCTAAGCAACTTAGAGAAGAAGGAATCAAAGCAGGGATCATTGCACCAAGATGTTTTAGACCATTCCCTTATGATCTTGTAAGAGAAGCATTGGATGTCCCATCACTGAAAGCAGTATGTTGTATGGATAAATCTGCACCGGGTGGTGCAATGGGAGCACTCTTCAATGAGATCTCTGCAGCGGCTTATACAACAAGCAGCAGACCACTGATTTCAAACTATATTTATGGTTTAGGTGGACGAGATTTTGCTATTGATGAAGCAAAAAGAATTATAAAAGAGCAAAAAGCACATGCTGATGCTGGACATATTACAACAAATATCCAACAGTTCTCTGGACTTAGAGGTCCAAAACTTGGATTTTATGAGACAAGAAGGAGCTAAGAGATGGCAATTACATCAATAAAGAACTTAAAAGAGTTTTCAACAAATAATGACAGATTTGAAGGTGCACACCTTCTTTGTCCTGGTTGTGCGCACTCAATGATCGTTAGAGAGCTTATGAACTGTACAGATGATAACTTGGTTATCTCTTCAAATACAGGTTGTCTTGAAGTATCTACAGCAGTATATCCGTATACTTCATGGGATACCTCTTGGATCCACATCGGATTTGAAAATGCAGCAACAGCAGTAACCGGTGCGGAAGCAATGTATAAAGCAAGAAAGAGAAAAGGAACGCTTAAAGACCCTGATGCTCCTGTAAAATTCGTTGCATTCGGTGGAGACGGTTCTACCTATGACATTGGTTTCCAATGGCTCTCAGGTGCGATGGAGAGAGGACATGACTTTACATATATTTGTCTAGACAATGAAAACTATGCAAATACTGGTGGACAAAGATCTTCTGCAACACCTGTTGGTGCAACCACATCAACAGCACAAGCGGGATCTCACTCATATGGTAAAAAAGAGAAGAAAAAAGACATCGTTTCTATTATGGCAGCACATGGTTCACCGTATGTTGCACAGTTAGCTCCAAACAAATGGAAGTCAATGGCAAAAGGTTTCCAAAAAGCACTTGAAACTGAAGGACCTTGTTTCATCAATACAGTTTCTGCTTGTACAACAGAGTGGAAATTCGATCCTAAAGATACGATCAATGTAACTGACCTTGCAACAGACTCTTTAATGTTCCCTCTTTATGAGATTATTGACGGACATGAACTTAACATCCTTTACAGACCTAAGAATGTAATCAAAGTAGAAGATTATCTTGGTGCTCAAGGGCGATATAGACACCTCTTTAAGCCTGAGAATAAACATGTGATTGAGCGTATTCAAAAAGATATTGATAAGAATTGGGAGATGCTACAAAGACGTGAAGAAGCAAGAATCTAATCTTTCTTTTTATTTTATAGCATCTTGGACTGAATGGAAGATTTTCCGTTCAGTCACTTACTTAGAGTAAGCTCCTTCACTCCAAACCTCCCATTAAGCCCAATCTACTACAAACTAATAAGAAATCTTTAGCTTCTAAGATTGCGTATTTTTAGAAAAAAAAGTTATTTTTTATATCTATTATCTACTATTTACTAATCTACTATCTTTTTCCGTTATAATTTGAAAAATTATATAAGGAAACCCCTATGCCATTATTAGACAGTTTTACCGTTGACCATACAAAGATGATCGCACCTGCCGTGAGAGTTGCCAAAACAATGAAGACTCCATGTGGAGATGATATTACTGTATTTGATCTACGTTTTTGCAGACCAAACAAAGAAATATTAACAGAAAAAGGGATCCATACGCTGGAGCATCTTTTCGCAGGATTTATGAGAGATCATTTAAATTCCAAAAAAGTAGAAATTATTGATATCTCTCCTATGGGATGTAGAACCGGGTTCTATATGTCACTCCTTGGTACACCTAAAGCAAAAAAGGTTGCAAAAGCATGGAAAAAGTCCATGAAGGATGTGTTGAATGTAAAAAAACAGAGTGATATACCAGAACTTAATGTCTATCAGTGCGGGACATATAAAATGCATTCACTCAAAGAGGCAAAAGAGATAGCACAAACTGTTTTGGATAGAGGCATTGGTATTATGAACAATGAAGCGTTGAAATTGAGTAAAAAAATACTCAAAGGACTTTAATATGCTAATATGGATACCTGTAGATGGGAGTGATGAAAAAGCTTCTAAAGTCGTACCTCAGTTTGAAGTTTTAAAATGGGCTTTGATAGACTTTGATGTAGGTGAAGTGAAGTCTGTCAAGTTCTATGAGACACGTGAAGAGCTTGGTGGTGAGTGGGTTGATTTTGTGATTTTAGCCAATAAATTTGAGAATTATATGGATTTTATGAATGAGGGAATGATGTGCCTTTGTGTACGTGAAGAGGAGACCATTGAAGATATTATGACTGCATTTAAGTTCAAAGAGTTAGATGAGGTTGGTCTCTAATTCTATATGTATAATGAAAATCTTCGTCCTCAAAAAGAGTTAGTACTTTGTGAAGATGGTACTAACACACTTTACTCTAAAGAGTTTGAAGAACCTTATCACTCTACCAAAGATGGTGCTTTACATGAGAGTTTGGAGAAACATGTAAAGCCCTCTCTTTCTCTCAACTCAAATAAAGATAAACTCACGGTTTTAGATATCTGTTTTGGATTGGGTTACAACACTTTTGCAACACTTTACTACATAAAGAAACATAACTTAAAAACAAAAATACACATACTCTCTCCAGAGTTTGATGAGGAGCTTGTACGCTCTTTAGAGATGTTTGATTTTCCTCCAGAATTCAATAGTTTAAAACATATTATTAAAGCTATTTCTCAAAATTTATACTATGAAGATGAACAGTTCAAAATAGAGATTTTATTAGGTGATGCAAGAAAAAGTATTCCGCAAATACAAGAGAAGATAGACATAGTCTATCAAGATGCTTTTAGTCCAGTACATAATCCTCTATTATGGACATACGAGTGGTTTAGAGATGTAAGGGCTATCTGTAAAGAGGATGCCATTCTTACTACCTACTCCACAGCAGCATCTATCCGTTTAGGACTTTATGAAAATGATTTTTATATCTTTGTGCATAGGGCAGAGTTGATGCGTTTTTCTACAGTGGCTTCATTAAAGATGTTGGATGGTTTGGAATATATAGATATGGAGTTAAAAAAAGAGAGAAATCCTACAGCAAAGAGTTTAAGAGACAGGGATCATTTAAAAGATATGTACAGTTAACCAAACTGTCCCATTTTCAGTTTTTAAAACTTTATGTGGTGTGTTTGCAGATATGAAAAAAGTATCCCCTTTTAAGAGAGTGACTTCTTTATTTCTTATCAGTAAAGTCGCTTTACCTTCTAAAACCACTATCCACTCATCTTCATCTTGAATATATTCTTTAGGTTCAATACTAGATGAACTTATTATACGATTGATTTTAATATTTTTATGTTCAAGTAGGGGTGTGAACGTTTCACCTTTTTGAGGTAGAACATAATCAAAGAGGTTCACTAATAACTCATTTGCATCTTATCTACATCATCCCATGACATAGATTTTTTATTGCTTCTATGAGCGAGTATATGATCTATATACCTTGCAAAAACATCAGTTTCTATGTTGAGTTTAGTCCCTACTTTATAATTTTTCATCAAAGTTTCTTTAAGTGTGTGTGGGATAATGGTAAGCCTGAAGCTATCATTAGAGACATCATTTACGGTAAGGGAGATACCGTCTATGGTAATGGATCCCTTTGGAATGATGTGGGCAATATACTTTTTATCTACGTTGATGATAAAGTCTGTTGCATTTTCTCTTGGAATGATCCGTGAGACAGTCCCTACACAATCCACATGCCCTTGTACAATATGTCCTTCAAAACGGTCATTCATCATCATGGCAGGTTCGATATGTACTTGCCCGCTGATTTTACTCTCATCTATGATGGAACGTGTCTCATCTGCCAGTTCCAGATCAAATCCGTCACTATTCACTTTGATAACGGTAAGACACACACCGTTGACAGCAATAGAATCACCAAGCTTTGCTTTATGTTTGGACTTGATACTCAAGATGTTATTTTGATAATTTTTAACAGTGGCAATTTCACGTATAAGACCTGTAAACATGATGCTCCATTTTTTAGATATAATTCGCTAATTATAACAAAATAAATGTATTTTTTCGTTCTCACGTAAAACGTAGGAACGAGGGGTTGAGGTAAAAATGAATTACGATGTCATAGTGATCGGTGGCGGACATGCAGGGATAGAAGCATCTTTGGCTTCTGCACGTATGGGTGTAAAAACGTTGATGATAACGATCTTGGCAGAACAGATAGGTGCTTCAAGTTGTAACCCCGCCATTGGTGGTCTTGCAAAAGGGCATTTGGTAAGAGAAGTTGATGCACTGGGTGGAGAGATGGGGCTTTGTACCGATGCTACAGGGATACAGTTTCGTACACTCAATGCTTCTAAAGGACCGGCGGTCAGAGGAAGCAGAGCTCAGATAGATATGGATGCGTATCGTATCTATATGCGTAATAAGGTACTCAATACTGAGAACCTTGATGTAAAACAGGAGATCGCTGACGGACTCATCATTGAAGAGGATGAAGTTAGAGGAGTGACGACACAGCTTGGAAACAGATATGAGGCTTCTAAAGTGATCATTACTGCAGGGACATTCCTTAATGGACTCATTCATATAGGTGATAAGCAACAAACAGCAGGAAGACAAGGAGAGTTTGCCTCTGTTGAACTAGCTGAATATTTAAGAGATTTGGGTCTTGAGATCGGTCGTCTTAAAACAGGAACCTGTGCAAGAATTGATGCAAAATCGGTAGATATCTCTGTCATGGAAGTGCAACCTGGTGATACACCGCCATCACCGTTTTCATTTAGAACAAATAAAACGACATTTAACCCAAAACAGTTACCGTGTTATGTAACCTATACCAATGAAATTACGCATGAGATCATAGAGTCTAATTTTTACAGAGCACCACTCTTCTCAGGACAGATCGATGGAGTAGGACCGCGGTATTGTCCAAGTATTGAAGATAAGATCAACCGTTTTAGAGACAGACCCAGACACCAGATATTTGTAGAACCTCAAACTATTGATGAAACGGAATATTATATTAATGGTATGAGTACCTCTCTGCCTATTGATGTGCAATTGGAAATGCTGCGTTCAGTAGAAGGGATGGAGCATGCAAAGATCGTACGTTACGGGTATGCGATAGAGTATGACTACATCCAGCCAACAGAGTTGAAACATACCCTGGAGACCAAAAAGATCAAAGGACTTTATACTGCAGGACAGATCAATGGAACTACAGGGTATGAAGAGGCCGCAGCACAAGGGTTAATGGCAGGGATTAATGCGGCATTGAGTATTCAGGGTAAAGAGCCGTTTATTCTTAGACGTGATGAAGCGTATATCGGAGTACTTATTGATGATCTTGTGACCAAAGGGACTAAAGAACCATATCGTATGTTCACCAGTAGGGCAGAGTATAGACTTCTTCTTCGTGAAGACAATGCAGATATGAGACTCTCTGGCTATGGTAAAGTGTTAGGACTTCTTGATGGTGAAACTATGCAAAAAGTAGAGCAGAAAAAAGAGCACATAGAAGAGGCATTACATTTTTTAAAAGAAAATGCTTCTACCCCTACAAAAGAGTTTCTGGCAAAACTTGAAGAGATAGGGGCTACTAAAATTACTTCTAAAACTTACTGGATAGATATTTTAGGGCGTGGTGATTTTAATAGAGAAAAGTTAATTAAACTTTTACCGGAGTTTGGTAAGTATAGTGATGAGATTATAGAGCAAATATTAGTGGAAGCAAAATATAGTCGTTATATAGAGAAACAACAAAATCAAATAGATAAAATGAAAGATATGCTGAAGATCAAGATACCTGAAGATTTTATCTATCAAAATATTTCAGGGCTTAGTAATGAGATCGTTGAAAAGCTCGAAATTGCAAATCCGACAACACTTTTTGCTGCTTCAGAGATATCTGGTGTGACTCCTGCTGCTTTGGAGATCATTCATGTCTATATTAAAATGACTCAAAAAGGAAAAAGATAATGCTTTACTACTATGCTTATACAGGACATAAAGTAGGACTTGACAGAGTTAAAAAAGCAGCTGCGATCATTAAAGAGCTTGAAAAAAATGGTGTAGAGTGCAGACTGTTGGTCAATGATTTTCGTGCAGGTTTGGCTGCAAGAGACTATGGGATTGCAGACTCCATTACGATTGAGACGATTCAGGATATAGATGCTGTGGCTCAAATAGGTAACAGTGTGATCATTGATTCTCCTGAAGATGACCATGGAAGATTAGAAAAATATTGTAATGAATTTAAAGCAGTATTTATTTTTCGACAAGAGATGCAGGATCAAGTACGTTTTTCAGAACAACTACTAGATGGTGTGGCTGTAGATAAAACGTATGAAGAGGCAAATAGTAAGGAAAAAATATCAAGAAAACTTTTTTTCCTGAATGATGCCGATTATGATAAGGTCATACTGAACAATGCTTCTTTATTTGAAGATAAAGGGCTTGAGCTTCTGTTGGGACACTACTTTTTTGTCAAATATGAAGATGATCTAGCCAAGATCTTTACACAATTACATGAACCTGAGGAGTATATGGAGCTGATACAAAGTAGTACATATGTCATTACCTCCTCTTTACAAACTGCTTTTGAAGCCAAAACCAGTGGTACATGTGTCTATTTTTTAAATTTGATCAATCAAGATGAGTCACAATTACAATATTTACAATTTAATGGTATTGACGTGGTTGAAACCCTTGATGAAATTGATTTTAAGAAAAACTGTATAGATACATCTTTTAACCAATTAGAGAGAATTGTACAAGATATTTTACAAAAAATATAATTAGGAGTAAAATACTCTTAGTTTACCCTTTGCAACAATTAACAATAAAGTAATCTTTTTTTGATACAGCTCAATCTTTTCTAACAATATTTTACCTATAATAAGGGGTTAAAATTATGATAAAGGAAGGTTAGTATGGCTAATAATACTAAAGGTCGTAGAGACTTTATGGGTATGGCTTTGGGTGGATTTACTGCTCTAGGCGGTATTGGTGCACTTTACGCGATGAAACGCTCTTGGGATCCATTGCCAAGTGTAAAGGCAGCTGGATTTACTACTGTAGATCTTAGTGGAGCACAGGAGAATGTGCTAAATGTTGAAAAATGGAGAGGTAAACCTATCTTTGTTTTGAAAAAATCAAAAGATATGAAAGCTGATGATAGAGATGTTGTTATTGGTTCAGATAGATTTCATGTATCTATAGGACTTTGTACACACCTTGGATGTATTCCTGCGTATATAGGTGATGAGCATAAATTTAAGTGTGCATGTCATGGTGGTGAATTTGATGCAAGTGGTCACCAAATATTTGGTCCTCCACCAAGTCCACTAGAGGTTCCACCATTTAAAATAGATGGAACAAAACTTGTACTTGGTGAAGCGGGTCCTGAGTATAAGAAAATGCTAGACGCTGGTCTAACGGTATAGGGGGAGAGTATGGCACATTTTGAAAAAGCAAAAAACCTCAATGAGTGGATGGATCAACGTTTAGCAGTGAATACGCTTAAAAAAGTAATGCAAACTGAGTATTGGATTCCTAAAGATATTAACTTCTTATGGGCAATGGGTATGGTGTTGGCAGCAACATTTGGTATCTTGCTTGTAAGTGGAATTTTCTTACTTATGTA
>Ga0256827_10001491_pt1 | contig 15021 bp, 11 predicted proteins | sample CV84metaG_FD_185977 | JGI IMG/M metagenome (GOLD analysis project Ga0256827, IMG submission 185977) | Hydrothermal vent microbial communities from East Pacific Rise, Pacific Ocean - CV84 | ecosystem: Environmental > Aquatic > Marine > Hydrothermal vents | place: Pacific Ocean: East Pacific Rise... | reverse complement strand
TAACACAGGTAAATAATAAGATATGAGTTTGAATGAGTTGTTAGTCTATGGTGGTTATTTAGCGCTTTTATTTGTAATACTTTTAACCTACAAGTATAGTAAAAGAGTTACTGTAATTAATTTTCTGACTTTTTTGTTATACACGTTCTATTTTTTGTACGGATTGTATTTTAAAAGTGAAAGTGGTTCTGGATTATTTTGGGGTGCATTAATATTATTATTTACAGGTATTCATTTTGGGGGAATTGTTATTTATTTAGTGTTAAAATGGATTAATAACCCTCAAGAAACTTTTGTTAATAAGAAGTACTTATTATTAACTATTTCGAGTTTAGTATTGGTAGTTTTAGGAGTTGTGTCACGTGTTTCTCATTGGCCTTTTGGAAATTTAATTTTATTTGCAGGTGCTGTTATATTTTGTTTTACAGTTGTGTTCTTTGTAATAAAGCACACAAATAAATAACAAACAAATTACTTTCCCGTTACCACATCAATTTCATTGGTGACCTACTACAAAATTTCAAACTTTTTTCATTCCAATAAAAACATCTTTATAGTTTATTGACATCCTTTATTTATCCTTATTTGTTTTTATGATCTTGTAAAGGCCGCTGCTGTAAGTAGTTTTAAGAAAAAACTCAATAAATTACTATTTTATCACCGTTATTTTTAATTTCATTTGCAAATTAACGGTATTAGTTGTGGTTTTGTAAAATGATATTAAGAAATAAATTGACAGAGATAACTGAAGCCTTGTCCTTTTTCCGATAGTTGGAATTATTGGACCTCGACAGGTAGGAAAAACAACCATAGCAAAAGAAGTTGCAAAAAAATAAAAAAAACTATATACATTAACATTGAAAACACAAGAGACATAGCAAAGCTTCAGTACCCTGTATTATATTTTGAGGATAATATTAATAAATGTATTATTCTAGATGAAATACAAAATACACCATATTTATTTCCAATATGTCAAAAAAGTAAATGAAAAAATTTATTTCAAGACAAAAATGAGCATAAAAAAAACGACCTAAAATCCTCAGAATACCTGAAATCTTAAATCGTTTCTCTTAAATCTTAAATCAATTACCCCCTATCCAGCTTGCATATTCTCAGCACCTGGAAGCATTCCTGCTAATTTAGTTGGCTCATGAATTAAAATTGGAATATGCTGTGGGCAAATCCAATAATCTTTTTCTTGGAAACTTAATTGTACCAAAGGAACTTCCATATCTCCTCTTTTGCAGAAGATGCACTCTTTTTCGTTGTGATTATCCATTATCTATATTGTTTTCGTTTATTAATAAGTGGCAAAAATATGTAATTTTTAAATACTACCTACAGATATTATTTATGAATTTTCATGATAGTTATTAGGTGTTATGAGTTCTAAGTTATGAGTTGTAAGTTCTAAGTTCTAAGTTAACTCCGAACTTTAGGCACTTACAACTTTAGGCACTTACAACTTTAAACACTTTATTTAAAAAACCTATCCATTATTTTCATAATTTTGAATTGTAAATACAAACTACATAATGAAAAACAATCATAAGAAAGTAGATTTCCTTGTAATCGGTTCAGGAATAGCAGGTTTAACTTATGCTTTAAAAGTTGCAAAAGAGGGCACTGTTCTAATTGTTTCCAAAGCAAAAGCTGACGAAACTTCCACTAAATACGCCCAAGGAGGAATTGCTGGAGTGTGGAATTCTCCTGACTCTTTTAATAAACACATAAACGATACTTTAATAGCTGGAGCTGGACTTTGCAATGAAGAAATTGTTAAAATGGTTGTAAGCGAAGGAACAGAACGAATAAAAGAGCTTATTAATTGGGGAACCTCTTTCGATAAAGAAAAAGACGGATCCTATGCTCTTGGGAGAGAAGGTGGTCATTCAGAAAATAGGATATTTCATAAAAAAGATGCCACTGGCAAAGAAATAGAAAGAGCTCTACTAAAAAAAGCTAAAAATCATAAGAATATAGAACTTATAGAAGAGCATTTTGTTATTGACTTAATAACTCAACACCATCTTGGTGAAAAAGTTTTCCGAAAAAGAGAAGATATAAAATGCTTTGGAGCATATATTTTGAATTCTAAGTCCAATGAAATATTTACTGTACTTTCTAAAGTAACTATGATAGCTTCTGGAGGTGCTGGAAATGCTTATCGAACAACAACAAATCCTATAGTAGCAACAGGTGACGGAGTTGCAATGGCTTATAGAGCAAAAGCAATGGTTGAGAATATGGAGTTTATTCAATTTCACCCTACAAGTCTATATAATCCTGGTGAAAAGCCTTCTTTTCTTATTACAGAGGCATTACGTGGGTTTGGTGCAATTCTTAGAAATCACAAGGGTGAAGCTTTCATGGAGAAATATGATGAACGTAAAGACCTTGCTCCTCGCGACATTGTGGCTCGTGCCATTGATAACGAAATGAAACGTCGTGGTAATAGTTATCTTTTTCTTGACTGTACACATCTAAATTCCAATGAATTAATACAAGAATTCCCTGGCATATATGCCAAATGCTTAAGTATAGGTATTGATATTCGTAAAGAAATGATTCCAATAGTTCCTGCTGCTCATTATATGTGTGGGGGAATTAAAGTAAATAAAGATGGTTGCTCTTCAATAAATAATCTATTTGCTTCAGGAGAGTGTTCTTCTACAGGACTTCATGGCGCTAATAGACTTGCATCTAATTCCTTATTAGAAGCTGTAGTGTTTTCACATAAGGCTTCGATAAAATCCATTGAATTAGTTAAAAATATAGAATGGGAAAATAATGTCCCAAGCTGGGATGATGAAGGTTTGGTTTATAATGAACAACTTATTCTTATTACTCAGACACAAAGAGAATTACAGAATATTATGAACTCTTATGTAAGTATCGTACGTTCTAATTTACGACTTGAAAGAGCTATGAATAGATTGAATCTTATTTATAACGAAACAGAAGATCTTTATAAAAAATCTAAATTAAATAAAGAGCTATGCGAATTAAGAAACACTATTAATGTGGCTTATTTAATTGTAAAAATGGCTCAAGTACGTAAGGAAAGTATTGGGTTACATTATTCTATTGATTATCGAGAGAAAAAGAAATAAGGAAGAAAGGAGAAAGGAATGAGGACAAGGACAAGGACAAAGGTTAATTAATCTCTATATATCATCGAGTAATTTATCCAAATTAAAATATTCTGCTTCTACTCCATTATTACTTAGAATCCATTTCTTAGTTGATTTTAGATATTTAAGTTTCAGTGTATTATTTGGATTATTCTCCACTATATAACCAACTCTATGCAAGGCTCTTTTAGTCCAAATTTCTTCATTTGTTTCAAGTGCTGACTCAAAATGAATACTTTTAGTAGTTTCTGTTTTTATCTTAAACCCTCCTGATAAGTGATCGAAATCCAAGGATAATTTGGCGAAAACTTTCTGTAGAACCCCACTAATAACCAAATCTTCTGGAGCTCCTTCTTCTATTTCTCCATTGGACATAAGCCATAATCTATCTGCCATCTGCAGAGCTAAATCCAGCTCATGAGTTGCCATCAGAATTGCTTTATTTTCTTCTCTGGCTAGTTTCTGTAAAAGCTTTGTTATCTCAACCCTATTTATTAAGTCAAGATGTGCTGTTGGTTCATCAAGTATAATAATATCTGACTTTTGAGCTAATGCTTTTGCAATCATCATTCTCTGATGCTCTCCATCACTCAGACTGTGTATTAATCTCTCAGAAAGAACTTTAATACCAACAGATTCTATTGATTTTTGTATTATATAATGGTCTTTATCAGATAATTTTCCCAACCAGTTTGTATAAGGATATCGTCCTGCACTCACCATATCATAAACAGTATAATTGGGAGCATAAACAGGACTGGTAAGTACAACTGCAATGCTTTTTGCTCTTTTCTGACTTAAAACTTCACCCATAATACTAATACTACCACTTAATGGGCTTTGCAAATTACATAAAGTACGAATTAAAGTAGATTTACCAGAACCATTTTCTCCCAGCAAAGCCACCAACTGTCCAGACTTTAAAGCAGTATTCAAATTACTAGCAATAATCTTTTTTGCGCCCTCAGTTTTGTAACCAATACTAAGATTACTCAGAGCCAAAACATCAATATTTATATGTGTATTAGTATCTTGCATTGATTCTTTTATTTTGAAGAATAATCCATATTACAACAGGAGCACCAAAAATAGCAGTTACTGAATTAATTGGTAATACGGTTGCATAGCCAGGCATTTGAGAAATAATATCACATACAAGCATTAGTATAGAACCCATTAGCACAACTGCTAATAGGAGTATTTTATGATCAGAAGTATTGAAGAAATTACGAGCAAGATGAGGAATAGCAACTCCTATGAACACTATTGGCCCTGCAAATGCAGTTATAGAACCGGCCAACACACTTGATATTAATATCACAAACATTCTGATATTCTTAACAGAAACGCCCAAAGAACGAGCATAATCTTCATTAATTAGCATTGCATTCATTGGTTTAACAATAAAAACACTTAAAATCAATGATATTAGTACCAAACCAGTTAAGATTGAAACTTCCATCCATGTGAAACCTCCAAGACTTCCAAATGTCCAAACTATAAAGCGTTGAAGTAAATCTGCTGAGCTAAAATACTGCATAACACTTACTAATGCAGCAGTAATACTCCCAAACATAAGCCCCACTACCAATAAAGAAAGGGTATCATTTACTCTTAAAGATACAGCCAAAACAGCCATTAAAACCAATAGCGAACCTAATATTGAGAATAGACTCAAACCTCCTGCCAACAACCAAGACGAAGCTAATATCGAAGCCCCTCCAGCCATAACATATATTGCAACACCAAGACTTGCGCCGCTGCTAATACCTAGCACAAAAGGTCCTGCCAAAGGATTTCTAAAGAGTGACTGCAATAATAAACCTGAAACAGGCAAACCTATTCCAACCAATATAGCAGCAATGGTTTTTGTTAATCTCAACTCCCAAATAATAAATGAATTGACACTATCGTCTTGACCATGTATTAATGTTCTTACTATTTCATCAAAAGAAATATATGTACTTCCTACCATCAAATCACCAACAATAGCAATAAACAGTATTATAAATAATACTCCAAATTTAATATATATGTTTTTGGGATCTTTCATTTATACTATTTCAGTTTCTCATAATAAAACATCTCCGTTTTATACTTATTAGGATGAAACACATTAATTATATCAGAAAGCAATTCATCAGGCCTCCCCACTCCTCTTTCCCAATAATTATTGGCTCCATCATCGCGTAATTGCCTTTTATAATGATATATTTCCTTATTCTTAAATGCTTTAAAAATACTAAATCTTGAATCCTGAGCAATTAGCTTATCAAAAGTCCTATACGGACATTCTATCCAAACATCAGCATCAACTTGATTCTTTATAACTACCTCCAAACTAAGTGGTAAACTTGCATTTCCTTTCTCTGTTCTCCATTTGTAATCAACAGCTGCATCATTCAGAAGTTGAACTTTATAACTATCTCCAGCTGGCATATACCATACATCCTTATAAGGCGCTCCCAACAAAGCTGTTTTTTGTTCATCAATCATTGCTACTGTATCTTTCAAAGACAAATATCTTCTTTCAATTTCCATAAAAATACTATCAGCCATTTCTTCTTTTTGTACAAATAGTGCAATTAGTTTTATCCATTCTGCTCTTCCCAAAGGATTTGTTTCTTTCCAATCAGAGAAAAGCAATGTAGGAATACCTGCTTTCTGAACTCGATTATCAATCTCAAAATTATCGCTATAGTCAGATTGTATAAATAAATCTGGATTCGTACTTAATAATTTTTCATAATCAAGTTGCTGCATCTCTCCCAGCTCCACAATTTCACCTGAATCAATTCTATCTCTAACTACACTATTATATATATACTGTTTCTTAGAAACAGCCTTTATTCTATCTAAACACCCAAGTGCATCAGCATAACCAATTGATGAAGCTACCAAAGTAGTAATATTACGTACAGGTACTGCCACATAGAAATCTGCTTTAGGCCATAAAGTGTCAACCTTTGAATTACTAGAGAATAATAGATATTTTAAATCACTTGTTTTACCCTTAATTTTTACAAGTTTATAATCATCAAAATTCTGAACTTCTATATTATCAATATATTTGAACTTAGTCTGAAATAAAGACAACCTTTCTTTTGTTTGATATACCTCTTCTTTATTATAATTAGTTTTAATATTCTCTGTACAAGAATTAAGACCTAATATTATTAACAATAACTGAAATACTATCTTTCTATTAATCAAACTCATTCTATATTAAGATATAACTAAAACAAACCACCATTGAGCATTACCAGTGTACAGTTCTCCACAACTTCAATCCCTTTTTCTTTTAGCATTTCTGCTAACTCATCATTTTCTGTACCTGGATTAAAAATTACACGCTGAGGATTTAATGCTAATATTCTTTCGTAATATGAAGTCTGATTTTGGGGACCAACATACATTGTAACAGTATTAAAATTCTCTGACACAGGCCATTCAGTTTTAATCTCAATATCATTTATCATTCCTTTTCGCAAACCAAATGCATACACAGGATACTCATAATCAGTAAGTAATTTTACTGCCATATTCGAATATCGCATATTCTTATCACTTGCACCAACTACAAGAGTGTATTTCTTATCCATATCAATATATTTAATAATTTGCTAAAATAGTTAAAAGTAATATTGCTTCTAACAATGATTTTACAGAATAAAACACAACATTCCATCGTTAGTTTTTTTTTATTAAAAACAATAAAAGCAAACAAACAATTTTTACATTTGTGCTCTCATATTTAAACAACTATTTTGATTAGAAAAAGCCTGATATTCACAATTGTAATGCTATATTTTAGCATTAGCGGCCTAGCTCAATTTGATAGAATACTATCGAGAGACAGCACATGGCGCTCGAATGGGATATTTTCATTAAATATTGGGCAGACATCATTTACAAATTGGGCTGCAGGAGGTGAGAATCAGATTAATATAAACTCTATTCTTCATTATAGACTCAGATATAATAAAGGTAATTCTTCTTGGGAAAATATGATTATTGCTAAATATGGCGTACTACTTTTCTCAAATATGAGTACAAAGAAAACTGATGATAAGATTGATTTTACTTCAAAATATGGATATAAAGCAAGTAAGAAATGGAATTATTCTTACTATCTTAGTTTTAACTCTCAGTTTTATAAAGGCTATAAATACCCCAATGATTCTACAATGATATCCGACTTTATGGCTCCAGGATATTTTATGGCAGGTATTGGCATGGACTTTATTCCAATAAAAGCCATTTCTTTCCTAATAAGCCCTTTAACTTATAAAATAACAATAGTTAATGATGCTAGACTTGCTAATGAGGGAAATTTTGGAGTAGATAAAGCAATTACAGACACTGCTGGAAATATCATAGTACCTGCACAAAGATTTGTCAATGAACCTGGGTCTTTTGTTAAAATATATTACCAGAATGAGTTTAAAAGTGGATTGACCATTAGCTCAAAGATTGGATTCTTTACCGCCTTTACACATGAACCTGAGAATATTGATATTAATTGGGCTACATTTATTACCTATAGAATATCCAAGCGTTTTAGTGCTACTTTTTCTCTTGATTTACTTTATGATGACGATGTAATAATAAAAGAAGACACTAATGGTGATGGAGTTAAAGAAGAATTAGGGCCTCGCCTACAAGCCAAACAAACCTTTGGAATTGGTATTTCTATTAGAATGTAATATATATGTTATACAAACTTTTATAAAGTAAAAAAGTCTGGCACAACCCAGACTTTTAACACATTATAAACCACACAAAACACATAAAAAATTACTAACATCCCTTAAATTAATAAGAGTATTACTAACAATCTAAATTATATAAATCTTTATTGAAAACTCGGATGAACTAAACCTATAGAGATATAGATTCTTCTTGCGCTAAAGCGGCTGCAAAAGTATAAATAATTTTTAAAATCAAACCATTTTTTTAATTAAAAATGGAGATTATATTAAATACAAATATACTACCTTGTTTAATACTTATTTACATACTCTATTTATAACAAAAAAACTAAATAATACTTATCAGAATCAATATTAAATTTGTTCCAAAAATTGATTTGAATACATATTATTTTAATACTTTAGCAGAATAATTACACAACACAATGAAGCAAATTATTACAATTCTTATTGTATTATTATTCAATAATATAAACTCAATATTTGCACAGAATATTAGTTTTTTTGACTCTAGAACAATGGAAACAATACCTGGGGTGATTGTTTCTGACACTTCTAAGAAAAACTTTGTGATTAGTAATAATCAAGGAAAGGTTAATCTAAAAGATCTTACTCCCCACTCCCTATTAATTGTACAGCACAACTATTACAAAACATTACAGCTATCACTAGACTCTATAGACGAAAACAATAACACTATTCTTCTTGAAGAAATTACATTTCAACTGGACCAGTTAATCATTACTGCAAATAAATGGGAACAAAGAAAAGATGAGATTCCATTTAGCATTAATGAAATTCAATCTAAGAAAGTTAGTTTTGACAATCCAAGAACTACTGCTGATTTATTAGGAAAATCTGGCAAGGTATTTATTCAAAAGAGCCAAGCAGGCGGTGGTAGTCCCATGATTAGAGGTTTTGCTGCAAATTCTGTTCTAATTGTAGTTGATGGAGTACGAATGAACAACGCAATTTTCAGAGGTGGAAATTTGCAAAACTCCATCAATATTGACCCCAACTCACTTGGGCATACAGAAATAATATTTGGACCTGGATCTGTAACTTATGGTAGCGATGCATTAGGTGGCGTTATGGACTTTCATACAAAAGAAGCTTTATTTGCTTTGGAAGATAAATTTGACGCAGAATTTGAAGGTTTATATAGAGCAAATTCTGCAAATGGAGAAAATACATTTAGTATAGATGTGGATTTAAAATGGAAAAAATTTAGCTCACATACACAATTCTCAAGATTCTCTTTTCAAAACCTCAGAGCTGGCAAAAATCACTTTGGTAATTATCCTGAATTTGGCAAACGTAAATTCATGGCTACAGTCGATCCTAACCAAAAAGATACTATGATTAAAGTTGAAGATGATTTTGTAATGGTTCCTAGTTTTTATAATTCTTATAGCTTTAATCAAAAATTTAGGTACAAACCAAATAAGAACCTTGATATTACTTATAGCTTCATTAATTCTTCAACTTCTAACATTCAACGCTACGACCGTCTAACACAAATGAAAGGTGATAAACTTAAATATGCACAATGGTATTACGGACCACAATTATGGCAAATGCATAATCTAAGATTTAGACTATTAAAATCTAATAAAGCATATGATGCAGGAAAAATTGTTGTTGCATATCAACATTTTGAAGAAAGTAGGAATGATAGAAAATTTAACAAAACTAGCTTTAGACATCGCACTGAAAGAGTAAATCTATACACTATCAATGCGGATTTCACAAAAAAGCTTTCTAATAAAACTAACTTATTCTATGGAATTGAAACTGCATTTAATGATGTAAAATCGGAAGCATTTCAAGAAGATATTATCACAGGTATAACTTCCAATATTCAAACAAGATATCCTGACAAACTTAACTATTACACTAGTTCAGGAATATTTTTTAACATTAAGCATCAACTAGCTAAAAAAGTCAACCTTATGGCAGGACTTCGCTATAGTTTAATCAGTCTAAAATCAGAATTTGACACTAGCTTTAATAAGCTTCCTTTTCAAGACATTAACCTAATAAATCATGCTCCCAATGGAAGTATTGGAATAGCTTGGTTAATTAAGAAAGACATGCAACTTAATATAAATCTAGCAAGTGGCTTCAGAGCTCCTAATCTTGATGATGTTGCCAAAGTTTTTGATTCTGAACCTGGCAACGTTGTAGTTCCCAACCCAAATCTTGGTCCTGAATATGTGTATTCTTCAGAAATTAGTTTAACCAAAAGCTTCAAGGAATTTGCACAAATTGAATTAACTGCTTACGCTTCTTATATCAACAATTTGATTGTAAGAAAAGACTATAACTACGATGGATTAGACTCAATAATATATGACGGAAGCATGAGTAAAGTTCAAGCTATGCAAAATGCAGATAATGCTCAATTATTTGGAGGAATTGCAAAACTTACCATAAATCTAACCAAAAATTTAAGTTTATCCAGTACGTACAATCTATCGAAAGGGATAGACTCTGATAATAATAGCTTAAGACATATCCCACCTAACTTTGGAAATACAACTCTAATTTATAAAGGTAGAATAATAACAGCATCATTTTATTCTAATTATTCACAAAGCATTTCTTTTGATAACTTAGCCCCTAGCGAACAGTCAAAAACAAATATTTACACCCCAGACGGAGCAGAGTCATGGTATACTCTAAACTTTAATTCAGACATTAAAATTTATAAAGGAATTCATCTTAATTTTGCAGTAGAGAATATTCTTGATAGATTTTACACTCCATATTCTTCAGGAATTCCAGCGCCTGGTAGAAATTTTATTTTAAGTATTAGGATTAATTCATTTTAGATATTATTAAATGAAAATTGAAAGAAACATATCATTAAAAAATTACAATACTTGTGGAATTGATGTTTTGGCTAATACTTTTATTGAAATTAATCACACCTCTGATATAGCCAAAATAGCCAAACAATACCCAGCACTCCCACAACCTGTTTATATTTTAGGACTAGGTGCTAATACGCTGTTTACTAACGATTTTAAAGGTACTATCATTCATATAAACACTAAAGGAATTAGTGTAATTTCTGAAGATGACAGCTCAATTTATGTTAAAGTTAAAGCTGGTGAAATATGGGACAATTTCGTTTCTTTCTGTATTAATAAAAACTATTATGGAGTAGAAAATCTAGTCGCCATTCCTAGTACAATTGGAGCTGTTCCAATTCAAAATATTGGAGCTTATGGTGTAGAAGCAAGCGATATTATTCATAAGGTGTATTACACTAATATAGACGATGCAAAACCATACATTATTAATAAAAAATCGTGTTATTTTTCATATCGAGATAGTATTTTCAAGAACGAACTTAAAGAAAAAATTATTATTTCAGAAGTAGTTTTCAAACTATCAAAACACCCCTCTTTTAAGCTAGATTATGGCCAAATACAGGACGAGCTAAATAAAACTGAAATAGTAAATCCAAAAATTGAAGAAATAGCTAAAATAATTAGAAACATCAGATCTTCCAAACTACCTGATTATAAAATAAATGGTAATGCAGGAAGCTTCTTTAAGAATCCCATAATTAGCATTGAAAAATATAATATTTTACTGGAAAAATTTCCAAATATTGTTTCTTATAAAATAGACAATTCTAAAATAAAGATTGCCGCTGGATGGCTAATTGATAATGCAAATCTAAAGGGTTTTAAAATTGGAGGAGCTATGATTCATAGCAAACAAGCTTTGGTTATTGTTAATAATGGTAAAGCCACAGGTGAAGATTTTAAATTATTATCAAAATACATTCAAAAAAGAATACTTGAAATTTATGATATTAATATTTATCCAGAAGTTATTATTCTATAATATTATTAACAAATACAATAACTTAATTATTATATATATCATTGAATCTCAAACACTTTGAGCTAATAACTCATTAACATTCTCTAGTTAATAAATATAGAAAGCCACAATATTTCAAAGCACAATTTTTAATTATACAAAACGGTCAAATTTTCAAATAATTTACTATATTTGTAGGTTCTATACGCTAGACAATTTGCAATTTTGTAAAACATTGAATATTAGAATTTTGAATAAAATAATTACTATTTTTTCTCTCCTCATAATGCTGCTTTCTGTCGGTGCATTTTCTCAAAATGCTTTGACAAATAATGGCGCAAGCATTAAGGTATTTGGTTCGGGAACTCCTTCCCTACACCAAGACTTAGAGGTATTTGGTGATTTTGAGAATCAAAATGATGGCAATAATGATGGAATTATTGATTTAGATAATTTTGCAAACATTTCTGTTTCAGGTGATTGGATCAATAACTCTTTCGCTAATGTTTTTGACCCAAATTCTACTTCTATGGTAGATGGAATAGTTACTCTTAACAATTCTAATATAAATCAGGTTGTGGGCGGATTAACACCAACATTCTTTGAAAATTTAGTTGTTAAAGGCGAAAGAAAAATACTAGTTAATGATAATAATTCTGTTAATAACAGTTTGTTAATTGATGGTATTTTAGAATTAAACAATAGAACTTTTGAAATAAAAAATAAAAATACTAGTGGTATTATCTATAAATCAGGATTTATTAAAAGTGAAGGTTTACCAGCAAACTATGGTAGTATAAAATGGAATACAGATAATACTGTAGGTACATTTTCCATTCCATTTGGCTCTGATAACTACTATGCTGATAATGATCTACAGTTTTCAATCAATCTTCAAAGTGCAATGTCTAGTGGCGATTATTTTACATTTTCCACTTACCATACTGATGGTTTTAACCAACCTCTTCCAAGTGGCGCAACAAATCTTGAAACTGAAGTTAGAAAAGTTGTAGATAGGTTTTGGGTAATTGAGCCAAGTGATAAAAATAATGTTCCTACTACAGACATCTATTTTTCTTATGCATCATCTGATGTATCCAATACTGTAAATGCTATTGATCCTCAAAAACTTGTTGCTTCAAGAAATAATACAGACATTAGTAAATGGCTAGATATGGAACCTAGAGGAATACAAAACCTAAATACTATTAAAATTGAGAATGTTCAATCATCAGAATTCTACTCTAATTGGACTTTATTAAATATGCCTCCAGTATTAGCTGATGTATTTGTTCCTGATGCATTTTCACCTAATGGTGATGGAGTTAACGATCTATTTTTACCCGTTTTTCAGGTTGATTTTACAATTACAAATTATGAATTTCTTATCTATAATAGATGGGGAAATGTAATCTTTAGCACTAAAGATCAGACAATTGGTTGGGATGGAATAGTTAACAATAAAAATAACAAACCTCTTGTAGGCGTCTATTCATGGGTAATTATTGTCAAAGGATATAGTGACAATAATTTTTCTGGTGATGGTATAAAACAAAAGTTCACAGGAATGGTTACTCTAATAATGTAAATAAGAAATATGCTATATAAAACACTATATATAAATAATAACTTTCATAAAGACTTAAGGATATGGCAGACTTCAAAGTATCTTTACAAAGTATTATTTTTCTTTACTTTATTCCTTTCAACAAATATTGATTTATTTGCTCAGAATCAAGTTGGAATAAATCTAGCTCTTCCAAATGTACATCCATCTGCTGTTTTTGAAATTGATGATACTAATAGAGGAATCTTAATTCCTAGAATGGATTCTGCCACAAGATTAGCAATACCTACTGCCAATATTGCTAATAGTTTATTAGTTTTTGACACAGATTACCAATGTTATTTTTTTTACAGAACATATGCTGCAAGTAATGGAGGGCCTACTGGTTGGATTAGTTTATGCTATTCTCTTGGTGGAGGAACAACTGGACCCACAGGACCAAAAGGAGATTCCGGTGTTGCAGGTGTAACTGGGCCAACAGGACCTGCTGGTATTAATGGAGACACTGGAGCTGTTGGGCCTACGGGACCTACTGGTCTAAAAGGAGATACTGGAATAATTGGGCCTACGGGGCCTACAGGGTTAAACGGTAACACAGGTATGGTTGGACCAACAGGACCAACAGGAGTAACTGGGTCAAGTGGTGGACCATCTGGACCTACAGGACCTCAAGGAATAACTGGACCTACTGGAATTGGAACAACAGGACCTATTGGACCACAAGGCGTTCAAGGATTACAAGGAATAACTGGACCTACAGGAGTCGGAATTACTGGACCAACAGGTTTAAAAGGAGACACTGGAATTACAGGAAATACTGGTCCCTCAGGAATGACTGGCTTAACTGGACCTACAGGACCTACAGGTCTAAAAGGGGATACAGGACTCATTGGACCTACTGGAGCTACTGGACCTGGTGGACCAAGTGGTGGTCCTTCTGGACCCACTGGACCTACTGGACCAACAGGACCAAGTGGTGGACCTTCAGGACCCACTGGACCTACTGGAATAACTGGACCTACTGGAATAGGTATTACTGGAGCTACCGGACCTACTGGCTTAAAAGGTGATACAGGTATTACTGGGCCCATAGGACCACAAGGAATAAAAGGTGATACTGGAGTTGCTGGTCCACAAGGTTTACAAGGATTGCAGGGAATACAAGGAGTTCAAGGATTACAAGGAATAACTGGACCTACAGGAGTCGGAATTACTGGACCAACAGGTTTAAAAGGTGACACTGGAATTACAGGAAATACTGGTCCCTCAGGAATGACTGGCTTAACTGGACCTACAGGACCTACAGGTCTAAAAGGAGATACAGGACTCATTGGACCTACTGGAGCTACTGGACCTGGTGGACCAAGTGGTGGTCCCTCTGGACCTACGGGACCTATCGGACCAACAGGACCAAGTGGTGGTCCTTCAGGACCCACTGGACCTCAAGGAATAACTGGGGCTACTGGAATAGGTATTACTGGAGCTACCGGACCTACTGGCTTAAAAGGAGATACTGGTATTGCTGGACCTACAGGACCTACAGGTCTAAAAGGAGATACTGGAATTGCAGGACCACAAGGTGTACAAGGATTACAGGGACTTCAAGGAGTTCAAGGAGTTCAAGGATTACAAGGAATAACTGGACCTACAGGAGTCGGAATTACTGGACCAACAGGTTTAAAAGGAGACACTGGAATTACAGGAAATACTGGTCCCTCAGGAATGACTGGCTTAACTGGACCTACAGGACCTACAGGTCTAAAAG
>Ga0256827_10001489_pt1 | contig 15026 bp, 11 predicted proteins | sample CV84metaG_FD_185977 | JGI IMG/M metagenome (GOLD analysis project Ga0256827, IMG submission 185977) | Hydrothermal vent microbial communities from East Pacific Rise, Pacific Ocean - CV84 | ecosystem: Environmental > Aquatic > Marine > Hydrothermal vents | place: Pacific Ocean: East Pacific Rise... | reverse complement strand
ATTGGCACAACGTGCAATACTTCGTCGGTTTTCAATAGCTCTTAGTTTGGCATAGCTTAAATGTTGGTGATATCCAGGAGTATCGCCCCACCAAGCGTCGTTAGTAATAATAAATAAGGCATTGGCACCTTCTTGTATGTATCCGGTTACAAATTCGCCATAAATAGATTCGTAGCAAATAACAGGGCCTACTTTAGCATTGTTTATTGAATTGTAAAAAACACCTCTTTTTTCTTGTGTCCCATGGTTGCTAGTTAGACCTCCTAAATCGATAACATTTTCGTTAAAAACAAGGTTGAATAGAGAGGGGTAGGGCATCATTTCGACACCTATTACTAGTTTAGATTTATGGTATTTTTGTATGCTATAGTTTGTATTTATTTGTAGGGCCGAATTGTAAATATCGTATTGTAGATTAGGATTATAAGGTAGTGGTTTTGAGGTTCTAGTTTGGCTTCCATCTTCGAAAACATATTTGGTCGAGGCTCCAAGAATCATATTTGTTTTAGGGTAGTTTTTCATAAAAGAACGGATTCTTCTAATACTCATCGATGCATTAAAATCGTTCTCGGTAATTCCTCCTATGGCTGTTTCGGGTAACACAAAAAAGTCAGCTTTTGGGTTACCTTTGGTTTCTATAAGTCGAAGCATTTTTTCGAGCTGTTCTCTTTGACTCATCCCTCCAAACTTTTCGGAATAAGGGTTTATGTTAGGCTGAACTAGCGAAAAGCTAATCGGATTTTCTTTTTCGTGGTAGTTGTTTAAAATAATTTTGGAGGTGATAATTGGGGCAATAAGTACAAAAAGTAGCACTAAGGTAAAAATATATTGTCCGTAAATAGTTTTGTATTTAATAAGGTGCTGAATAAAATTAAATAGTAAAATATTACTTAAAAGCACCCATAAACTTCCGCCTAAAGCACCAGTGTATTCGTACCATTGAATTAATTCTGTATTGTTGGCAAAACCGTTTCCTAAGACGAGCCATACCCAAGAAATCTCGCCATTGATATATATGTTTTCAAAAGCTAACCAAAAGAAAATTAATGCTGAATATCCAGTGTGTTTTCCGGCTCTGCGTTTAATAATATGGAATACCCAAAACAAAATAGCATACCATAAGGAATTTAAGACAACGGCTGCTATTCCTCCTCCAAGCGTCGAGTTAGAAACCCACCAAGTTGAAATTAAGTTCCATGTAAAAAAGCTAAGATAGGCATATTTAAAAATAGCTTTAGAATTGTATAGGTCTTGTTTCTGGTACAATTCTTCTTCGATAATAAGCAAAGGAATAAAGGCAAATAATAAGCTCCATCCAAGTCCCCACTCAGTCCATGCAAGACTGAATAATACTCCAGATAATATCGAATATAATAATCGTTTACTCATGTTGTGCTAATTCTACGCAAATATACAAGAATAAGCGACTTTTTAAAACAAAAAGAAAGTACTGTATTTTGATTAATTGGTTAGGATAATCCTTTTATTTAAAGTTTGATTCTTGTCTACTACTTTTATTACGTATGCCCCTTTAGGTAAGAAGGATAAATCTAGACTGATATTTGAAACATGATAAGTTTTATGATAAACTAAATCACCTGTAATAGAAAAAACCTTTATTTGACCATTAGAGATATGTTTTAGATGGATTATTCCATGAGACGGATTAGGATATATGGTAATAGCTTCTGATACTATTGATTTTTGGTTATCAATATTTAAATACTGAAAATATTCAATTTCTTCAAGTGTAGTGTAGGCATCAATCATAACAGAACCGTTTATAGATGTAAAGTAATACCAATCGTCTGTCCACGGTGCTATTTTCATTCTAAAATGGCAGTCGCCTTGTCTAAAAGATTCGTCAACTCCAACAGCAATCTTTTGGTTGTTATAATCTAAAATTCTAAAACCAACATTGTATTTTCCTTGAGGGAAATCGAAATATTCGACCTCAAATTCATCAAAAGGAAGAAAGATGTACTTTCCTTTATCATTTTCTTGAATGGTATAAACATCACCTGTTACATCTACAATTTCTACATATTCAGAATATTCATCATCGTAAAAGTATAGTTTAGGTTCTATGGTGACACCATCTCCAAAAGCGTCGATAGTTACATTATCTGAATTTGGAATAAAAACTCGAACACCATAAATTTTAAACTCATTTCCTGGTTTTTGATAGAAATAATAAAGATTTGCAATTACATCTCCAATTTCATGGTTTGCACCATAAAAAGCAAAAGGACCAGTATCTTTATTAATATTAACAAGTGAACTGTTATTGGGTTGGTGATGATACGAATATCGGCCATTGGTTTGTTTAAATTCGTAACTTATATGATTGTTGCTTGGTTCATTGTCAGGATTTGTGCTTACAAGAGAATAATTGATTTGATATGAAATACCACTCTCCATTAATCCATTACTTTCAAAATCGCCAGCAGTAAAGTTTGTATTATAAAATGTAGGAGCATTGGCATAATTGTTTGAAATATCGGTAATAAATACAGAGTCTTGATTCATAGATAGATTTGAAATAGATGTAGTAGAAAGAGCAGATCCTACGGAAGGCCAAAAATGAGTGCCAGCACTATCAATACTAAATTCTGCATGAACATTTTCTGCATTTATTCCAATTTGGTGACATAAAACGCCTAATTGTAGGTTTGCTTTAATATTTGTTGGAACTTGAGATATTATCATATTGTAATCATCATGGGGAAATGTTGGATTGCTACCTACGTAATTAATTGGAAAGACCTCATACATGGAATTTGCATAATAGTTACTTATAGAAAGATTATTTTCTTGTGCACTACTAATCTTTATATCGTCTATAGACCAATGATATTTGGTCATTCCATGCATATGGAATTGTATTTTAATTTGCGAAGAACTTCCTATAATACTTGTGATATTTTTTAATACATGAGCAACATTATTTCCATTAGGGTACCCGTTTATAGGAATAATTCCATACGAAAATTCCTGAGCATTTAGAGTTGTCCATGTTTCTGGGGCATCAATGGTGGCAATATTGATATCTAATTTAGCATTACTTTCTGAGCAACAGATTTGGAACCAAGTATCGAATGTTAGGATATATTCTGTAGAGCCTCCCGGTATATTTATCCAATCGGTTTCCATAATAGCATCGATATTGGTAGGAGAGTTAACTTCTTCTCTTGGCCAAACCCCAGGTATACAATTATAATAATCTGCAGGAATATACATGTATCCGTTATTATTAGATTCGCTATGTAAGTATGCCATGTCTTGATATGTAAAAGCTCCTGTGTAGGTGGTGTCCGAATTATTGTAAATCCATCCACCAATACCTGCGTTATCGGTAAGTGTCCATCCTGATGGGATTCCATCAGAAAAATCTTCTTCCCAAATAAGATTGTTATTCGACATTAAATTACGGGTGTTAGTAGTCGAACTATTTTTTTGAGGGATAGGAATTGCATTATTTCGTTCAATAAATGTTTGGTTGTATTGAGAGAAACTAAAAATACTGCTGATTAGCAATAAAAGAGTAATAGATTTTTTCATAATATGAGATTTTGGTTTCTAAATTATGAAAAAATATTGGATAAAGGTTGTGAACTTAAACTTTTCTTAGACTTTCTTATTGACTAAACTAATACCTAAAATAATAACAGCTAACCAAATAATCTGTATCCAAAGAACAGTTTCGTTATCTAGTAGCCCCCACATAATTGCAAAAATTGGAATAATATAGGTTACAGAAGATGCGAAAATGGCAGAGGTGTATTTAACTAAAATATTAAATCCGACGACAGCTATAGCCGAGCTAAATAAAGATAATAAGAAAATATATAGTAAAGATTCGTCTGCGACTTCCAAACCATGTGTTGCCTCGAAACCAGTATAAAATAAATATCCAAGAGCTACAGGAAAGGTAAATAAGAAGGCGATAGAAGTTAGAGCAACTCCTCCAATATCTTTGAGCATGTATTTTATGGTATTCAAATTAAAAGCATACATGATACCAGCCAAGACTACTAATAAAGAATAAACTAAACTGCCATTTACTCCCGAACTACTGCTTAGAATTAGACCAATGGCTCCAATAAGTCCCATTAGTAAGCCAACAATGTTCAAAAAACCTGTTTTAGTACGAAATAGTAAAACACCAATAATAAGTGTTGCAATAGGTGTAATAGAGTTTAGAATTCCTGCTAAAGAACTTGAAATTTCTGTTTGTCCAATGGCAAAAAGATACGAAGGAATAGCGTTTCCAATAAATGCAACTTCTAGCAAATAGACAAAATTCTTTTTACTTACTTTTTTTAGGTGCTTAAAAGCAATCGGAGATAAAAGAACCGATGCAAAAAGCATTCGATAGGCAGCTACTTGTTCAGGGCTGTAAGAATTTAATCCTTTTTTTATCAGGATAAAAGAACTTCCCCAAATAAAAGCGAGTCCAATTAACCAAATCCATTGCCATATTGGTTTGTTTAAATCCATCTTACGAAGGTAAACATTGAAGTTAGTTTTTGATGACTTTTTCTACAGAAGTGTAATTTTTACTAATTATCTGAAGAAAATAAACTCCAGAAGATAGGTGAGATAAATCTTGAATAGTAAAAAAGTTAACTTGATTGGAATCTGTTTGAAAGTTTTGGTTATAAATTGTTAAGCCACTTAGCGATATAATCTTAACATTTATTGTTTTTTGACGTGATGCGTAAAATTTAAAATTAAGTTGATTATTAAATACTGTAGGGTAAACTTTTATTAGTTGGTCATTGCCTTTCTTTACAACTGCAATATCGTTGGTTAAATCGTCGTAGGCTGTACCAAAATTAGGAATTCCATAGCCCATTAAACTATCTGGCGAACTGTATTGACTACTATGTTGGATAATAAAATCTTTAATCTCGAAATTGGTTTTGTTTCGATTGACTTGCCAAAAACAAGCAACTAAACCTGCAATTATAGGTGTTGAGAAAGAAGTGCCATTTCCTGTAGTTGGTGTGCTCGATGTAATTACTGTGGCAGATTGCCCTTTGGCAACAATGTCGGGTTTTATTCGCCCATCGGCAGTGTATCCTTTCGAGCTAAAAGAAGCATACTCCCCGATAGAATTGCAAGCTCCAACAGTAAGAGCATTAGTTGCATCGGCTGGAGAGGTAATTTTTTTCCAAGATGAACTTCCTTCGTTTCCTGCACTTGTTACCATAAAGATGCCTTTATTAGCTGCAATGTCTGTTGCTAGAGTTATGGGAGCTGTTTGTCCGTCTAAATCTTCCCAAGTATAAGATGTTGAAGGAGAACTGTAATTGTTATATCCTAAGGAGGTTGTGATAATATCTACACCCATACTATCAGCGAATTCAGCAGCAGCTATCCAATTAAATTCTTCAATTTTAAATTCGGAGTTTGCATCTTCGCTTCGTAGTAATAGAAAGTTGGCTTTTGGTGCTGTACCTATCATTTCTCCGGGTAAATTTGCGGCAATAGTCGATAATACAGCTTTCCCATGAAAATGATCGTCGTAAACATTGGTGTCGCCTGTTACAAAATCCCAAGTTCCTTTTATTTGATTGTTGATGTACAAACTGTCGAAAGCTTCTACTTGGTCTAAGTTTTGAAAGCCTGCATCGATAATTGCTATAAACATATTTTGCCCTTGAAATCCATTGTTATGAAGAACTCGAGCATTATGTAAATCGATTTGATTAGCTGCTGAACCGTAATCGTACACATCGGTATTGATTTCTGTTAGATTACTTTCTGTGTTAATTGGTGAGAAATTCATCGAGAATTGTGGGCTTTCCGATATGCTTTGGTCAACAAACTCTAAGTCGTAGATATTTTCTAGAATACTGATGTCTGTTGTGTAAATAGCAACTCCATTTAACCATTTTGAAGCGTGAAGGATTGTAGCTCCTTTATTGATGATTGAATCTAAATACCAAGAATTTACAGGAAGGTCTAAGGAGTCTATAGCTATATTGTATCTGTTTCTTCGTTCTATAGATTTAGAAGATAAGAAGGCTTCTGGAACATCTAAGCTAAAAGTTGTTTCGTTTTTGTTTTTAAATTGAATCCAATATGTATCTGGAGCAAGTTGCCCGAAACTTGGGTTAGAAATAATAAGAAGTAGAATACCAATTAAGTATATGTTTTTCTTCATAAGCTAGATTCTATATAATTCTGGTAAAAGATGGTGCCTTTTATTACTTTCTCGTTCCAAGGTAAGTTAGGGTCAATATTTAGCTCGACATTAATATCTGTTTTTTGAATTAAGCCAATATCTTTAAGGTACTTTTCTTCGGAAAATAGTTTGTCTATTAAACTAGATTCATTTTGTTGAATAACAGAAATAAAACGATTTTGTGAGTTATTTATTAAGGTATCGCTGATGTTTGAAAGCTTATAATTTTGTGTTTCGTTTTCATTAAAAGCATTTCCATCCCATTTTTCGTTCAATTTTATAGGAGTTGTTAAACGAACGTATTCAATATTTTCTTCAATTTTATGAATATGTCTCGGGTATTGACGGATTTGCCATACGTTTAATATTTCCCATTCTTGTGTTTCATTTTTTCTGTAATAACGTTCCAATCGGTAAGTTTTGTAGTCGTCTAGATTTTCAATTAAAGATTCTATAACTTCCTTTATTTGGTATTTTACAGTATCATTTACAGCACTTTCTTTATCAATATTAATTTCTTCTATTTGATACGAAATCCAATTGCCAATAATTATGGGAAAATATTCATTTTCTAGTACAAGAGGTTCTGGGTTGTCAATCTCTTTCTGGCAAGACCAAAAGGAAAGAATAAATAAAAGTAATATAAATAGAAAGAGAGGTTTCATTATTTACTCAAAGGACCATAGGTTTTGTCGTACTTAAACATATTGTCGATATTAGGGTCTGGAATAACGCCTTTCATCTGTTCCCATTCTTCAATTTCTTTGGTTGTTTTAGCATCTATTTCGTCTTGGTCTGCAGCTACACCATTGGTGTATTCTGTATCTCTAGTTACAGTTCCATCTTTATCGTAGAAGGTCCAATGTCCAACTCTTAGATTATCTTTGTAAGCACCTTTAGCATAGTATCTTCCATTGGGATAATATACGTAAAATACGCCGTTTCTTTTATCGTTAATCATTCGAGTTTTAAGTCGGTCTCGGCCATTTTCGAAATACTGAGCCCATAAACCTTCTTGTTTTCCATCTTTCCAGTTTTTCTCTTCCATCAGGTTTCCGTTTCTCCAATATTTTGATTCTTTGCCATTTAGAATGCCATTTTTATAATTAATTTCAATAATTAATTTTCCATCTACACCATAAAATTTCCATAAACCATCTTTTACATTTCTGTTAATATAGTTTCCTTCAGCTCCAAGTTTCCCGTCGTCGTAATAAATCTTAGCATAGCCCGATTCATTTTCATCGTAGTTTACTTCTAAGCCTAATTTGCCGGTGGTATGGAAACGTTGATATAACCCAATAAGTTTATCGTTCTTAAAAGTAGCGATATAAGCTGTTTTTCCACTTTTGTATTTCTTAGTCCATTTCCCTTGCTTCATTCCGTTGATGTCTTTGTAGTTGATAAGGGTGTCGCCTTTTTGACCTACATTTTGAGCAAAACTAATGGTGCTAATTAGGAAAATAATAAGTGCTGGTAATAGAAATTTTTTCATGTTATGGTTTCTTATATAAGATTAGAACGCATAAAAATACGAATTATTTTTGTTTTTATTTGAAACTATTTTAGTTGTGCAGAACTTCTTGGGTGATACATCATGATGGTTTCTTTTATGAATTCTCTGTCGAGATGGGTGTAAATTTCTGTGGTCAAGATGCTTTCGTGCCCTAGCATCTCTTGAACGACTCGTAGGTCAGCTCCACCTTCTACAAGATGAGTGGCAAAGGAATGACGAAAAGTATGAGGGCTAATACTTTTTGCTAAGCCCGATTTCTCGGCTAGTCGCTTAACGATGGTAAAAATCATTACCCGAGTAAGTTTTTTTCCTCGTCGATTTAAGAAAACAATATTTTCAGAAGTCTTGTCGATATTAGACATGTGATTACGATAGCCTTCTATATAATAATTAATTTCACGAATGGCTTTTTTGCTGATAGGAACCAATCGCTCTTTGTTTCCTTTTCCAATAACTTTTATGTATTGGTCTTCGAAATGCAAATTACTAATTTCTAGACCAATTAGCTCAGAAACTCGTAAGCCACAACTGTAAAGGGTTTCTATTATGGCTTTGTTTCTGTGGCCTTCGTTGCTCGAAAGGTCTATGGCTGCTTGTAAATCGTCAATTTCTTGAAGACTGAGTACGACTGGTAATTTCCGCCCTAATTTGGGCGATTCTATTAAGTTTGCTGGATTATCGGTAATAATGTTGTCTAGAATTAGAAAATTGAAGAAAGCTTTTAAGCCAGAAATAATTCTAGCTTGTGAACGCTCGGCAATACCTAATTCGTTGATGTAAATTAAGAAATTCTGAATGTCTTTAGTTTCAACTTGTTTTATAGGTTTATCGGCATCGTTAAGCAATAGAAACGATTCGAACTGATGGACATCGCGTAAGTAGGCTTCGATAGAATTTTCAGAAAGTGATTTTTCTAAACGTAAGTAATTTTTAAATTCTCGTATGGTAAAATCCCAACTCACTATTTTGTTGTTTTATCGATAGGTTTCAATTTCCATTGCAGATGAATTCCCGAATGTTTAATGACGATTAGGTCAGGAATATTACTTTTGCTATAGCTGTATTGTATGGTTGTGCCTCGGAAAATAAAAGATGAATTTTCTTTGCTTTGTATTTGAGGCTTTTGGTAGCGATAATAGAAAATACCTTCTTTTGTTTTATTTCTAAGCAGTAGAGAACTGTCTTTTTTATGTTCGAAGAATTTAGTTTTTGTATTAGTATTGGGCGTTTGAATTAATAGTTTCAAATCACTTTCTAACAGTTTACGAACGCTTTTTTTATCGAGGTAAGAAATTAATTGGTGGATTGTAAATTTACCCTTGTTGAGTTCAACATCAAAAATTTTCATACCAATCTGTGTCAGAAATACAAACCGATAATTATCTTCCTTCATTTGTTTGATAAATAGCAAACCAGAAACTTCTTTATCGAAAGCTTGAATTTGTGTTTTAAAAAGTACTTTCTGGAAATTATGAGCAATAAAGTCCTGATTCTGAGTCTCGAAAGCTTCAGTTTTTTTGTAGTCCGAATGGTATCTTAAGCTACAGCTATTTAGGGCTACAGATAGGCTAATGAATCCTAAAACTATTCTGAGGAATGCTTTCATTCAGATGCTTATTTTTGAAACTTATAAAAGTGTAATCGCCCATGGGCTCAATCATTTTAATAGAAATAACAGTTAAATCTTTTTTGTCGAGAATAAGAATAATACTGCTAATAAATTCTTTCATATTATCGTCGGTAGGTTCTAGTTCTATTTTGTAGTTTTTGGTATTCTCTGCTACTGTCGATTTAAAATCTTCATTAAGTAAAATATCACCTTTTACTGTGCTTAGCATTAATTCGTTAATTTGTTTAAATATGGGGTTGGAGGCTATTTCTACCTTATTTTCTTTTTGTTCATCTTTTATAGTTATGCTTCCGTTATCGATAATGATAAGATATAAAAAGGGTTTTTGGTATTCCCAGCGTACCGAATTGGGCGATTTGAAAATAAATTGACCTTCCGATTTAATAATTTCGTCGAGGAAGGTTAAGTTTTTTTCTTGAACAAAATCGGCTTTAAGAGTTTTTAGTTTTGCAGAAGCTTCTTTTATCTTTGTTTTTACGAGTTGAGTATTTTCAATTGTTTTGTATTTGTCTTGAGCCGATAAGCTTATAACACTGCTAAGAATAAGGATAAAAAAAAGTTGCTTCATTCGTATTATATTTTGTCAGTTATAAGTTTATAAAATTGAGTCATCCAAATTAACAAAATCTAAGCCATTTTTTCGGTATTCTCTAACAATAGTTTTTACCGATTGGCTAGTCGATTCTAAATGATCGTGCATTAGAATAATATCGCCCGCTTTGGCTTTTTTGGTTAATTTATTAACGACCATTTCGGGTGTATAAGTGGTGTCGTAACTTCTGAGCGACCAACCAATGCTTGTTAATCCCAAAGTTTTAACGGCTTTTGCTATATTGGGATTGGTTACTCCAAATGGAGGACGAAAATATGAAGGCCTCACACCTGTAATTTGTTCTATGGTATCGATGCTTTGTTGTAATTCCTTTTCGATTTTTGTACTCGATAAGGCTCCAAAGTTTTTTCTATGATAGTAGGAATGTTGTCCTAAAGTATGGCCTTCGTTTACAATTCGTTTAATAATTTCAGGATACTTATGTGCTCGTTCTCCAATAACAAAAAATGTTGCTTTTATATTTAGTGCTTTCAATGTGTCTAATAGTTCTGGGGTGTTTGTTGGGTGAGGGCCATCGTCGAAAGTAAGTGCAACTTTTGTATTGCTTTTTATTTTACATTTCGATTTCAGGAAAACTTGGGCACAGATGTTTAGTGAAGCTACTAAAATAGAAGCAGTAGTAATAAGTGCAGATGCAAAGATTATCCAAAACATTCTACAAATTTACATTATTCTATGTAAAGAAAAAGGCCATCTCTAATTTTAGAGACAGCCTTCTTTTATACTTGAGCTTACTTTATTTAATAATAACTAATTTTTGAACTTTAACAGAGCTTTCTGTTTGAACCTTAACAAGGTAAGTTCCTGCTTCTAAAGTATTGTTTACGTTTGCAGAGTAAGAACCTTTGTCTTTTGTAGAAGAAACAATAGTCTGAATTAATTCTCCGTTTAAAGAATAGATTGAAACATCGATATCTGAACGTTCTGCAACTTGATAGTCAATTCTTGCTGTACCGTTTGAAGGGTTTGGATAAATTGCTAATTCGGTGTTGTTTTGTTCAATATTTTTTACTCCAACATTGTTACTAATAAATACATTGTCAATTTGTACTGTTGTTGTGTTATTTTCATTGTCTCCAACGTATTTAAACATAACATAAACAGTTTGTCCGTTATAAGCAGATAAGTCTACAGTGAAATTCTCGAACTCACCATAGCTGTCAGTAGGTTCTGTTGGTAATCCAGAAGGAGTAATATCGTTCCATGTCGAAGAAAAAACATGTTGTGGTGTACCATCGAAATCGGTAGATACATAAACAGTTAATGCGTCATGTCTGTAATATCCAACTTTTGTATCGAAAGTAAATACATGGTCTGCAGTTAAGTTTACACCTGGTGTAATAATCCAAGATTCAAGATTAGTATATGTAGCACCATAACCTGAAAATTGAAGGTAAGAGTTTTCATCAAATTCTTTTCCAATCCAATGTCTTTCTCCTAGTTTGTTAACATTAAGCCAACCTGAAGTAGCGTAATTTTCATTTGCTACAGCATCGTCGAAGGTACTGTTTAGTGTATTAACAACCTCAGAGGTTCCTAAAATAACAACATCTGCAGGCTCTTCAGGATTAATTCCAGCTCCGTTTAACCAATAACCATCAGTAGATTTTAGACCAGGAACAGTAAAATAAGCTTCTAAATCGCCTCTAAACTTAATTTCTTCACCTAAATTACTTGGGTTATCTACCAAGTTTGTATTGTTTCTAAGATCTCCAGAACTTAACTGAACAATTAGCATCTGTGTTGTGTCTGTTTCGCTTGCCGATGCTGCAATATAAAGGTTGGTTGCTGTTGCAAATGGAGCAGATAGGTTTGCTTCATAAGGGTCAACATTTGTTTCAACATTTCCTACAATAAATCCGTTTACCCAAACATTAGCTCCAGTATTGTTAGCAATAGCTGTTGCAACATCGTATGGGTTGTCAAATGAGCCGTCACCCGTGTTTATGCTACGGTTCTGAGCAAATAAACTAGCACTAATAAATAATGCTAAAATAATCGTGTATAAATTCTTCATATTTCTAATTTTTATTGATTAATAATTATTGTTTATTTTTTGTTATTTCTGATTTATAAATCTGAGATAATTACATTATCTATTTCAAGATAAGTAATATCTGTTGAATTGTTTCCTGTATATTTAAACAGTATGTATATTGTTTCTCCAGAATAGGAAGATAAATCAATTTCTGAGTTTTCGATATATTGATCATCAAAATCGTTCATAGGCCAAGTAGGAATACTGGCTTGGTCTGTAATATCTTCCCAAGTGGCACTTTCTAAGTTATCTTTGTTGCCATCGAAGTCGGTAGATATATATACAGTTAATGCATGATGTTTCCAACGAGCAACTTGTGTGTCGAAATTTAATTTTTGTGCAGCAGTAATAGTAACACCAGGAGAAACTAACCAAGTTTCTATATCTTCAGATGTAGCATTAAATCCAGTCATTTGGACGGCTTTGTTACCGTTTCTTTCTTGGGCTTTCCAATAAGGTCCAGATTTTTTGTTAAAATTTAGCCATCCGTTAAGGGTGTAGTTTTCATCTGGAGTTGCATCTTCAAAAGTTTCATTTAAAGAACTCACAACTTTAGATTCTCCAATAATTTCGGGCAGTCCAAAGCGAGGTTTGTTAAACTGAACATCGGAAGTGTCTCTTATAAGTAACTGATAATCGTTGCCATATTTTGTGTAAACACCAACAATAGAGCCTCTGCCAGTTGGTACGGTTAAAGATGCAAAATTTGCATATCCACTTGTTCTTATAATAATACGTTGATCTTCAGATTGTGCCTCATCTTCTATATTTAAACTGACACTAGCAGGAGGGTTAGATTCTGCATCGGCATATGTTTTTCCTGTATCTGATGCTATAAATTGTACGTTTTCTAGTATTACTAAACGTCCTATATTGGCATTGTTAGAGGATAGTAAATCGATAGGCGTAGGGATAGGCTCTATAGCACAGCTATTATTTTTAAGGTAATTTCCAAGTACAGAGACAGGAATACGTCCAATTCCACTTATGCTACCATTTTTTATAAATGTTCCCATTCCAACTTCATGTATAGATACCCATTCGTCAAATTCAATGGTTAGACCTTTTAAGTTTAGATGAACGGTTTGTCCTACTGGATAATCGTTAAATAGTCCAGATCCTTCTATACTTAAATTTAAAGTTCCTGTAGCGTCCTCTAAATAAAGTACTTTATAAAAATTGCCTGATCTATCGTCAGAAACAACAGTCGCCTCTAATACAATATTGGTATCGGGAAAAATTCTTACTTCGCTGCCATCAACAACGTCTAGTTGAGGAAATAGGTCGGCAATACCTTGAGCAGTTATGTTTGGTGTAAAGCCAGAAACAACTTTACAAGGGTCTGGAATATCAGGTTGGTCGAAATCATCCTTTACGCAGCTTGTGATTATTATCCCTGTAATAACGAAACTTAATATTATTTTATATATGTTTTTCATGATTGTTTAATGTTAATCTTTAATATACTATAACCAAAATCCTAGACTGATAAAATAGTTAACTCCATAAGCATAGAAATATTTTGGTGGAAATTTATCTACATTAGAATCGTTGGGGTTGTCTTTATAGTCAAAACGTCTTTGTTCGTACCCTCCTGTTACAAAATCGGTGTTGTTTAGAATATTATTTACACCTACATTCAGATAAAAATAGTGCTCATTAACACGCCATGTTTTTCTAGCAAAAACGTCTAAAGTAAAAGCATCTGGAAGTTTTTCTTGATTAATAATTTTATTCCATTGTTCAGATCCTGGTTCTACGTGTACAGTTCCACTTTCGTTAGAGACTGCTTCTGTAGTTCTCCTTGCAGGGTTAAACGATAAGTAATTATTTTGGAAGTAATTGGCAGAAATAGTAACAAACCAAAAATGAGGATTGGTATATTTTAGGCTTAAAGAATAAGCACTTTGAGGTCCAGATTGATAAAAGTTTTCTTGGTAAATAGTTGTTGGCTCTGCCAATTGTACAGCATCGTTGTCTTGAATAACAATTCCAGTAGGTCTGTTAGTGTAAATATTTTGATTAATAGCAACAACGGCTGTAGTGGATAAACTAGAACTAATTTTTCCTTCTATTCCCATTTCTACGCCCATGTTTTGTTTGTCAATTCCTGAAAGAATCTGATTGGTGTACGAACGAAATAAGTCGTTGTAAAAACTATAAACTTGAGTTTGGTCTTTAAATTCGGTATAGAAACCTGTAATTCTCGCTTTTACCCTAGGTGCTCTTAAATGATATCCTCCTTCGAACGACATTATTTTTTCGTCGGTTAAGTTTTCTACAGCAATGTCTCTAGTTCTCGGCGAAACATATGCGTTTCTGATGTATGGTGCTTTTGTTCCGTAGTAGCCTTGAGCATAAACGTAATTTCTTCCATTTATTTTATATGTAATTCCAGCTTTAGCACCATAGTTTAAGAATTCTTGTTTCTTAGAATCGCCATAGGAATGATCGGGGAATTTCCCGTTCTTCATATAACCTGTTCTCCAAAAACTCGTGTGAGAAAGGTTTATGCTTGCGAAAAGATCAATTTTTTCAAATTTAGCCGAAGTTTGTAACCATGCTTTTGCCTTGTTCTGATTCATATCGTAATCGTAACCCAAAACATCGCCCTCTTTTCTAACTTTATTAGGGTTGGTTAAGTCGTTATCAATCATGTCAGGGTCGTTAGGAAAATCTCTTTCAGCATATTTGTCAATGTCTAGGTAATATTCTCCGCCCAATAAATCATTAATAGTTTTGTAGTGTCTACCTTTGTATGCCGAGTAGCTTAATCCTCCATCTATAAGAACCGTATGGCTAAGCTCATAGTTAATAAGCATATTACCTGTTAATCTAGAATAATCAGTTTTTCTATCTTCTATAATATATGAAGAACGCCCGTTTTCGTTGGCTTTGTTTACTTTGTAGAACGAATCCCAATCCAATTGGTGATTTTCTTTAAACTCTTCGGTAACGGCAGCTTGAGCCGTAGGGTCGTCGTAATACGAAGGTAAATATCTGTAATAATCTGGTCTTGGGTCTCGAGTATTGTAC
>Ga0256827_10001488_pt1 | contig 15034 bp, 9 predicted proteins | sample CV84metaG_FD_185977 | JGI IMG/M metagenome (GOLD analysis project Ga0256827, IMG submission 185977) | Hydrothermal vent microbial communities from East Pacific Rise, Pacific Ocean - CV84 | ecosystem: Environmental > Aquatic > Marine > Hydrothermal vents | place: Pacific Ocean: East Pacific Rise... | reverse complement strand
TTATTCTTTTCAACAAAATGAGTCTTAATAGTAGCCGCAATTCCTGGCGCCTGCTCGTGTGGAGAAACAGTAGAAACAAACCAAGCCGATATTTCGGAAGGCTGAATATTTGAATCCTGAAAAGCATCTTCTACAGCTCTAACAGCTAACTCTGTTGAATTTTCGGTTCGTATATTATTCTTTTTTCTCGGAGGAAATGGTACAACGGTTTGTCTGACTTCGAAACCCATTTTATATTTTGCAAAATAATCGAAAGGTGAAACACCTGCATGCGTTTCCAAAAATTTCTGATAATTCTTGCTAGACAAAACCTTATCTTTATCGAAACCACTCAAAAAACCAGATTGCGTAGCGTTAAAGATATCTTCGTTAGTTACTTTGTATTTACCAACTGCATGGCCAATTCCTGAGAAAATATAATTTATCATTGTTATTAACTTTACTCAATAGTCAAAGCTCCTGTTACAGAGTCAATTTTAATATTTGAATCTTTTAATAAACTCAATGGAAAATAAGAGATTCTTCCAAACTGAGCTAAGTTAAGTTGATTTTTATAAAGCTCTTTACCTTCACTTACAACACTAACAAAAAGTTTCTCTGGTATACGATAAGGTAATAACTTTTCTGTCTTTTTTATTTTTGAAGACATATCGAAACCTTCCAATTTACTATAAGATTCGAGCTTTAACTCAACTGTTTTACCTTTCGAAACTAAAGAGTTGTCAATTATTCCATTTTTAGTATCGAATTGAAATAAGAAATATTTTTTATATTCATCAGGAATAATAGAAATAGAGAAACTTTCTTTTTCTTCAAAAAGCTTACCCATAAATAATTCTAAATAATACTGCTCTTTCTTATTTAACTCATCAATCATTATCTGAATATCCCCTTTTTTAGGAAAACTATCGTTTAAACCTGCAACCAATCGAAATTTACGTTTTCTAATTTTGGCCAAAGTTTTTGCAGCATCTTTTGCCATTTCTTCCGTATTCTTATTTCTAACAACTATATTTTCAACAGGAATACGCTTGCTAATACTATCAATAATTACTTCTTTATAAGATGTTTTTTTATCTTCAATAATTAACTTTTTTAAAGTCAACTCATTGAAATACGGAATTACAGGTGCTACTTGTTCGTAATTCTGAAAAACAATCACATTCTTTTCTGTACCAATATTTCCAGATAATTGAGCTAAATTCTCCGAAGAAATTTTATCGATAGCTCCCATTAAAAGATATGTATGTGCTGTATCGGGAACAGCAACTACCTGCATCTGAATATCAGAAATCCGCCACTGCTCCGATGCTTCAGTTTGCAAGGGGTCAATTTCTAAATATGTTTTCGCATATTGTGCATACGGTCCTGGAACAAAAGTAGTCTTAGTTAACTCAATCTTTATATCTATCTGATTTTGTGGTAATTGATAAACAATAGCTTGCCCCTTTATTTCTTCCACATCCTTAGCCGATTTTATTTTTAAACTCGAACAAGACCATAAAAGACTCACAAATATTAATAATGATACTATTTTCATAATCTTCAATTAAACTACTTTAATTAACTTTTCCTTATCGTTTTGTGCTCCCATTTCTCCTATTTCGTAAAACGGATGCTGGATGCTTTTCATAAATTCAACCACCTCATCTACACCTTCCGTATCTACAGCAACTAATAAACCTCCACTAGTTTGTGCATCACAAAGAACATATTTCTGCATATCGGTGATATCATGAATCTGATCTTTATAACTCTTAAAGTTCTTAAATAAACCTCCTGGGAAAGTTTTCATTTCGATGTATTTATCTAAACCGTCAATTTTAGGAACTTTATCGAACTGAATCGTTGCACTCAGCTCACTAGCCTCACAAATTTCGATTAAATGTCCAACTAAACCAAAACCTGTAACATCGGTAATAGTAGTTACAGCATCGAAATTAGATAGTTCTTGCCCCACTTTGTTTAGAGTCGCCATCCACTTAATATTAGCTTGTCGATGTGCTTCTTCTATCTTTCCTTGCTTTTCGGCTGTAGCCAAAATTCCAATTCCTAATGGTTTCGTTAAAAACAATTTATTTCCTGCTTTTGCTCCAGAATTTTCTTTAACCTTATTGGTATCGATAACTCCAGTTACAGTAAGTCCAAAAACAGGATCACCAATTTCTATACTATGTCCTCCCGAAAGAGCAATTCCCGCCTCGTCGCAGACTGCACGAGCGCCTTCAATTACTTTTCTAGCCACTTCTAACGGAAGTTTATTTACAGGCCAACCTAAAACAGCTAAGGCCATAATAGGTCTACCGCCCATAGCATAGATATCGCTAATCGCATTTACCGAAGCAATGCGACCAAAATCATAAGGGTCGTCAACAATTGGTGTAAAAAAGTCGGTAGTGCTAATGATTGATTTGCCATCGCCGAGGTCAAATACAGCAGCATCGTCTCTTTTATCGTTACCTACCAATAAATTCGGTTGTGGTGCATAAATTACATCCGATTTTAATATAGTAGCTAAATCCTTAGGCGAAATCTTGCAACCTCAACCAGCACCGGGACTAAACTGTGTTAGCTTAGGCACATTAATAGTGTCTTCAGGCACAGGGACGGAACAAGTTTCGTCTACAACTTCCTCTGTTTTAATTTTCTCAATTTTCATTTTAAAACTACTACATATTAAATTCTAATATTCTTTTTGCATTCTCTTTGGGTTTATCAAACTCCAAATCTAATTCCTTTACCATTTTAATATTTCGTTTCGACAAACCATGAGCATAAGCCTTATCGTAGAAAGTCAAACTTATATCTACTGCTGTAGCCATTTCTCCATTCTCAACAGACTCTATGGCCATTTGAGTTTCTTTAGGACCCAAACGCTTTTTAATTCTATTTAGATGATAAATTAATATCTCTTTATCGGCAAAGGTATAATCTTTTACTAATCTTTTTATACGTTCTTTTTTCGGAATATTAATCTTTAATACAGGCGCTTTTCGCATCTGCTTAAAAAACTCGTCGGGTATGAAATTTTTACCTATAGATTTACTTTCATCTTCTACCCAAATTCGTTTCGACAAATCTAATTTTGAAAAAGCTAAGTGTAAATTATTTTCGAATTGCTCGGTAGAATGTTGTTCTTTTTCGCCAATAGCTCCAAAAGCAGAACCTTTATGATGAGCTATCCCTTCTAAATCGATAATTTGTTCTCCTAAATTTTGAAGTTCTTTTAAAACATCGGTTTTTCCACTTCCTGTGCTTCCACTAAGTATAATAATATTGGCTTTCGAGCTTAATTCACTTTTAGCATATCTTCTATAAGCTTTGTATCCTCCCCGTAATAACTGACATTCAATTCCTACTCGTTCGAACAACCAAGCCATACTTTCGCTACGCATTCCTCCTCGCCAACAATAAACTAAAAGTTTGCCATCTTTAGCAACTTTAAGTGCCCGTTCTGCCTTAATCCTCATCTTTGGACCAATTTTATCGAGTCCTATAAGCATAGCTTTTTGCTTACCTTGTTTTTTATACGCAGTCCCAACTTCAGCTCGTTCTTCGTTAGTAAACAAAGGAATATTAACAGCTCCCGGAATATGCGCTTGTGCATACTCTCCCGGAGAACGAACATCTATAATCGGTATCTCGTTTCCTTGTTCTAAGAAAAACTTTGTGGTTATTTTCTTTGCCAAAATTCTTTTTTATGCAAATTTAGTTATTTACTTATCTTTGTACAATAAACAAAGGCAATTAATATGAAAAACTCTAAATCTCTAAATCTTAAATTCTTTTTTAGTCTTTTTTTTATTTTCAGTATTATTTCATCGAAAGCTCAGCTCGATATTCCCTACGTATTTTTACACAAAAATCTTCCCCATGAAACCATCACAAAGAATACAACAACTATTTATTCTTCTCCAACATATATAGATGCAAAATCGATTGGCAGAGGGAAAACAAATATGATGCTTGGTGCTCGAAATAATAAATTCTGGCAAAATCCAGCATTCTTAACCTACGAAAGATTCTCTATTGAAGTAACTAACGCTCAACTTATTCTTCCTCAATCTACTTTAGATGCCATAACATTTATACAGGAGTACGATGCATATTTTCAAGGAAAGTTTGTAACAGATATACGAGAAGGTTTAAATAAAATGATTAACGGCTCTTCTCCCGAAGAAAAAGCTGAAGGAAAAGCACAATACAATAACGCTATCAATTTTTTAAATAAATTTAAAAAAGAAGTTGCTTATTCTCCAGATAACCCTAATATACACGGAGTATCCATTTATCCTAAGATACAATTACAATACAAAAACTTTGGTTTTTCTGTTTTCAAATCAGTAAATATGGCTTTTGCTATTTCTCTAGGAAACATCGCTGAAGCACTTAGTAAAACAAATATTGGAGAAGAATTGGACTGGAATCAAATTACAGAAATTGCACAATTACTTTATCATTCTTTCGATTCTGAAGGAAATATTTCAGCCAACGGTTTACCTAGATTATTTGCTGTTACTTACGAAGACTTAGTAGCGAACTTAGGTTATGGTAGACAAATAAACGAGAACCTAAGGCTAGGAATTAATGTGAAATTTGTAAATAGAGCTTTCTCTACCGATGCTATTGATTCTAAAGATTCGTATAATGCACTAGATCACGCACGTGATAATCTATCGAACACTCATTTCTTCGTAACTGCCGATTTCGGTGGTTTATATCACTTTAACCAAAAGAAAACAACCTTAGGGTGGACTTTTAAAAATATTATTCCTTCCAAAGGTGTTAATTCCGAAGCTCAATTTAATTACACCGAATCTAAAATTGAAATTCCTAAAGATGAAAATGGGAAACCTTATGTTGGACGAGTCGAAGACAATAATTTTATTGAAGACCCAAGTGGAGATACATTAATTTACAGTTATATTGTTGATAGAAAAGTTATATTACCCTACGAACTAAAAAATCCATTTCTTTTTAATTTAGGTTTACATCACCAATTAATTTCAAATCTTGAACTTAACTTTGATATGGTAGATGTTCTTAATCAGGCTAAATATTATTACAATAATTACTTCGATAGATTAAGAATTGGAGCTGAATATCGCTTATTTAACAACATTTTTGCTATTCGTGCAGGAATGGCTGAATTCAAACCTACATTTGGAGCAGGTCTCAATATTAAAGTTAAGAATATTATTATTGACCTTGACCTAGCTTATGCTTATAACAATTTGACAAATACTCCAGGATACTTTTTTCAAATTCATTTAGGTTACGACAAAATTTACAAAAAATAATAAAGCTTATTTTTTTCCTAATAACTTAAACATATTCTTTTTATAGGCCTCTACTCCTGGCTGATTGAATGGATTCACTCCTAGTACATACCCACTTATTGCACAAGAAATCTCAAAGAAATAAATAAGCTCTCCTATTGTTTCTATATTTAATTTCTCTAACTCTATCTGTAAAATAGGAACACCACCATTATAATGTGCTTCAATAGTCCCTTGTTCTGCTTTACTATTAATAGTATGAAAGTTTATTCCTGATAAATAATTCAGTTTATCATAGTTTTCAATAGAATTGACTACTTCTAAAGTAGTTTCCTTTTCTGTAAATCGAATAAAGGTCTCAAATAAATTACGTCGTCCCTCTTGAACATATTGACCTAAAGAGTGTAAATCTGTTGTAATATTCATCGAAATAGGAAAAATTCCTTTATTATCTTTCCCTTCACTTTCTCCAAACAACTGCTTCCACCATTCTGCAAAAGCACCCCACTTAGGTTTAGAATAAACCATTATTTCATTTGTAAAATCATTCTTATATAAAAGGTTTCTATAAGTAGCATATATTATAGCAGGATTCACCTTTTCTTCTTTCAAGAACTCTACACTTGCTTTTTTTGCCGATTGAATTAATTTTTCTATATCAATTCCTGCTATTGCCATTGGAAGTAAACCTACTGGAGTTAACACCGAATATCTTCCCCCAACATTATCTGGCACAACAAAACTTTCTAATTGATAAACATTAGCTAAATCTTTTAAGGCACCTTTTTCTTTATCCGTAATAGCTACAACTCTATTCTTTATTTCTGCATTTTCAAGCCTATTTTTCAAATTCTCTAGTAACAATCTAAAAGCCAAAGCAGGTTCTAGAGTTGTTCCTGATTTTGAAATTACAACAATCCCAAAATTCTTATTATTAACATAGTCTAATAATTCTTGTAAATAATCCTCATCTAAATTTTGTCCAGCAAATAAAATTTCTGTTTCAGAATCTTTAAAATAAGGCTTAAACAAATCAATTATTGCTTTTGATCCTAAATACGACCCTCCAATACCGATTACTATTACAGTTTCATAGGTTTGGAATTTACCAGCAACAGAAATAACTCTCTCTAATTCTTTTTCGGAAATAATCTCAGAAAGATTCATCCAACCAAGATATTCACTACCTACTCCTGATTTCTTATTCAATATCCCTAATTTCTCAATCGAGCTTTCCAACGCACTATTAATATCATCTTTTTTTATAAATGAATCTGCAAATTGAGAACTAATTTTCATATCGAATATTTTTATCAATAATAATTACCAAAAGTATTAAAAAAAAGGAGAACAAGTCTTATACCTATTCTCCTTTATCCTTATTTTTCAATTTTATTACCTTATAAGATTAACATATCCGGAACGTTCATGAGGAACTCCATAAACATCAATAAATCGTATAATATAACTATACATACCTGTTGTTCCTTTTCTATTTCCTTTTATTTTTCCATCCCAACCTTCATTAATATTAGTTGATTCAAAAACAACTTCTCCCCATCGGTCATAAATTGTCATTGAATACCCTTCGTCAGATAAAGCATTTCCATAAGGTCTAAACACTTCGTTTTTACCATCTCCATCAGGTGAGAAAGCTGTTGGAATATGGAATGTTACTTCTTCGACAATCTTTACACGTCCTGTAATACTATCTTTACAGCCGTAATTACTTATTGCAACTAAAGTAACATCATAATCGTTCATTACTGGAGAATATCTGTGTTCAACATTCCAAGCAAAAGTGGTATCTCCATCTCCAAAATTCCAATACCAAGCATCACCACCAATAGAATTATTTTCAAAATAAATTTTTGGATCTATAATAGAAGTTACTGACGGATGCGAAGTAAAGCTCGCTGTTGGAACAGGATAAGATGTAATATACGAATATTCTATTTTCTCAGACTTACATCCTTTAGGGGTTGTAATTTCTAACGCAATATCATAAGTCCCTGCAACATTAAAAATGTGAGTAGGTGTAGGATCAAAACTAATCGAGCTTGAACTTCCATCTCCAAAACTCCATAAATACGTCGTTCCCTCATCATGACTTTGAATATCTTGATAAAAATTAACTGTTAATGGTGAACATCCATTTTTTCTGTCTGCATGGAAACTTGGTACATAAATTCCCCAAACTTCAACATTAAACTGATTTGTATCAGGAGGTGTTGTACAGTCATCACTCACAATTACTGTATAATCTTGTGTCTGCTCGGGTTGTACTGTAAAAGAATCACTAACTATCAAGCCACTACCTAAGGTATAAGTATAATTACCATTTCCTCCTTGAGCCTCAACTGTAACATTTACAAGTTCTCCTTCACAAATCTCTGGGTTATCTGGAGTTGTAACTGCTGTTATTGGATCAAATACATTAACTACAGGATGCACTATTAAACTCTCACAACCATGTGCATCAATAACTTGAGCTGAATATGTTGTTGTAACAGGTGGATTAACATTTATAGTTGCTGTTGATAATATACCATTCCAATAATATGAATATGGCGCAAATGGAGAAGATGTAACAGACATTGTTAAATCTGTATTTTCACCAATACATAAAGTCGAAGTAGGTAACACACTAAACATAACCTGATCTGGTTGTTCAACTTCTAAAGTTCTAATTTTTGTACATCCTCTTGAATCAGTTATTGTTACTGTATATTCATCGGCATGTACATTAATTAACACACTATCCGTCCAAATTGGTTCTGTAGACCATTCATAAGTATATGGAGGTGTTGCCTGAGAAGGTTCTACCCATGCCTTTCCATCTAAATAATCATAACAAGACGTTGGTTCAACATGAGTTACCACTTGCATTTCTGTTGGTTCTGTAATAACCTGATTACCTATTGTATCACATCCATTTGCATCAGTAACTGTTACATAATGTATTCCTGAATATAAGCCTGTAGGATCAGCTGGAGAAGATGTACTACCATCTGGATGTAACCAATGATATGAATAAGGTACTGTACCTCCTATAACTGTAATATCTAATTCACCACTAGCCTCTCCAAAACAAGCAATATCTGTAGCAACAATGCTTTCTATAACTAAAGGCCCACTAGGTCCATTAACAATTTGTGATGCAGTTGTTGAACATCCATTATGATCAGTTACTGTAACTTGATATAAACCGTCGGCCAAATCAGTTATTAATGAATCATCAATATTAATAGGGCTCCAAGTATAAGAATATCCTGGTGTTCCTCCTTCCACAGAAACCCATACTTGTCCATTATTATCTTCAAAACATAAATTATCTACTTTTCCTGAATCAACAATTACTAATTCATCAGGTTCTGGTACTAAATAATTAAAAGTATTTGAACAATAATCTGTAGATACAGTAACTACATAATTTCCACCACATAAGCTTGAAACAGTTGCATTTGTATCTGCTAGATTTGTTGTAGACCAAGCAAAACGATAAGGTAACTCTGTTCCTGTTTCTGTTAACGAAATTTGTCCATCACAAGACTGATAACAAGTCAATGAATCAATAATATTATCAACCGTTGGTAATTCATGGAAACTAATCAAAATACTATCTGGATTGGCACAAAATGCAATAGTATTTGGAGTAAAATAAAATCTATAATCTCCATAAGTATCCACAGTAACATCCGTAGGAATATTATTTATATCTGAAAAAACAGCTGTTCCTGGACCTACATAAGACCAAGTTCCCGTACCATCAGATAATGTTCCTGGTATTGTATAATCGTAAGATGAACAAAGATTCGTATCGTTACCAAGTGTCCATTGAGGCATTGGAGCTACATAAAGTGGACCTATTGTTGTATCATAAGAACAACCTGCTGGACTTGTTGTAGTAAAAGTAAAGGTAAATAAACCAGTATCCAAAGGTGTTGCATAACAATCATCTTCAAAATAGAATGGACTAATATTTACAGGACCTCCTGAAGCTACTGTCCATTCTCTATTATTGAAAGGTAATTGAAGTGTATCTGGTGGTAAAAATTCATCTTGATTAAGTGTTATACTCCAATCAAATAACATTCCATTATCAGAACCTATATTATCAGTTACTTCAATAACCCAATCTCCATTAAGTGGACAACCTATTAAATCATCAAAAGTTCCTGTTGGCGCATAATCCCCAGCTGGTATATGACTATGATCAGTATAGGTTGTACCATCGTTATCTGTAAATGTATAAGTATATAAACCATTTACATCTTGAAATGATTGAGTCGCGTCTGGGGTAAAACAATATTCATAACCAACTCCATATGTATTAGAGCCATCATTATCTACCGGTTCCCCTAAGAAATGTCCACCTAAACCATTAGGATAAGGTAATAATTCTACAGTTTGCCCATTTGGACAAATTAAATGAATTCTTAAATCTCCAGTATAAGAATGCTCTAGATTTAAACAAACACTCATAAAATCATTAACATCCGTTAAAATAGCGTCTCCAAACATATCAAATGTTAATGTTGAAGTAAAAGCAAATCCCTGTCCATCAGGAAGGAATACTGGAGGAGCACTATACGAAGGCATATCTACTGTTGTGTTACCAAATAATATTAAGGAATCTCCATAACAAATAGTATCTGCAGACATATGAGTTCCTGCCAAAGAAGGTTCCATAAACGATAACACAGGAATAGTTGTATTATCTACACATCCCATTGTATCAAATATTTGAACATTTACACTATATAATCCTGAAGCAGCAAAAGCATAATTACCAGGATCCATTTGATCCAAAATCAATGTACCATCAGCCATATTCCAATTGAAGGTACTTAAGGCATCGTCTTGATGATAAAGTATATCGTTTGCAAAATAATCTGTAAAAATAGAAAGATGAAACGAATCACCAGGACAAACAATAATAGTATCTCCTAGCATTGCTGGAGTTCCTGTCCAAGTTACATCTACAGGCTGACAACCAACATGAACCTCCACGGAAGTTTCATTAAAACATCCTTCTTGATCCTCAACATGCAATACAATTTCATAGACTCCATTTAAAGGAAAAGTAATAACAGTATCTTCTGCATGAGATGAAATTAAATCCCCACCGTTTCCGTCAGTATATCCAAAGGTCCATGTGTATTCACCTGTTACTTGAGTATAACAATCTCCATTTTCTGGAAAACCAAATGAGCCATCTAAAGCAAGAGGAATACTTGTATCTGTTAAAAATATTTCTCCATTCTGTTCATTAGTAGCGTCTGTTGTAAACGATACATCCACAGCTTGACACTCCGATACAAAAGTTAAAGTATCGTATACATGACATCCATTAATATCAACAGCATCTACTGCTACAAAAGCATTAAAAGTACTATCTGTTGGTAAATTAAATGTTAAGCCTGTACCCGTTGCTCCATTAGAACAAGTCCAAGTTATTGAAGTTGTAGCATCATCTTGATGATAATCCGTATCATTATTAGGATAAGTAGGAGCAGCCGTAAAATCTACAGCCTGCCCAGGACATGCATGAATAATTCCATTATCATCAGGAGTTGGAGTAGAAGTAATATTCAATTCGTATTCCTGACAAGGATTTGCACAAGATATTTCTGCAGACCAACCACTACCAGGAGTAGACCACTGATCTCCATGAAAAACAAATGTAAAACATGTTCCTGAAGAAATAATATCTGTTGGAATTGGAGTTCCATTATTATAAACTCCTAATTGAGGAGAATTAACATCAGGACCATCATAAACAATTAATTTATCATCATCACTCCAACTTGAATTCTCTAATGCAAACTCATTGAAATGAAATTGGATAAAACCTCCATTATCACTACAAATAGTAATGGTATCTTGTTCTGGAACTGAATAATCCCCAGTCATTCCAGAATCCCAGAATGTTCCTACACAAGTATTTACATCTGGATCAGGCATTAATATATCGGTACAAACCGGACAAGATCCTCCACAAGTTACATCAACTGTATATGTTTCTATTGTCGAACAATCATTTACATCTGTCACAGTATAAGTTACAGTATAAGTTCCTTGAGTATTATAAGTTACACTTGCATCTTGAGTTGTTGCTGTTGTTCCATTACCAAAATCCCATAAGAATGTACATTCCGTAATATCTTGATGATAATTTAAATCATTATTAGGAAAAGTTACAGTCGAAACAAAATTAATTTGTTCACCTATACAAGATGTAACATTTCCTGCAATTGGATTCCCATTTGCAGTACTCGTAATATCAATTCCATTACAACCTGGTGAACAAAATAAACCTCCAGTCCAACCGTCATGAGTTACCGAACCATCAGAATGCCATACAAAAGTTAAACAACCATCACCACTTGTCGATGTAACGGTAATCCCCTGTAATTCTGTTCCATCATAATCATCATCAGTAGATCCTCCCAAACCTGTAATCATAGGAGCAGCTGTACTATTTCCGTTATAAATCCATAAGTGATCACAACAGCTTTCTGTATCAAAAAGTGTAAAATCGACATTAACAGCTTGTCCTGGAGCATCTGGACAAATAGTTATTTCTTCATCTTCATTACTCGAATAATCAGAACTCATACCTGTATCCCAGAATGTTCCTGTACATGTATTTGCATCAGGATCGTCAATTTGAATATCTGTACAAGGTGCACAAGCTCCTCCACAAGTTACATCTACAATATAAGTAACTGTCGTTGGACAATTATTTACATCTGTTACCGTATAAATTACTGAATAAGTTCCTTGAGTTGTATAAGTAACACTTGCATTTTGTGTTGTTGCTGTTGTTCCATTACCAAAATCCCATAAAAATGTACATTCCGTAATATCTTGATGATAATTTAAATCATTATTAGGAAAAGATATCGTACTCACAAAATCAATCTGAGTATTCATGCAAGTAGAAATATTTCCTGATATTGCATTTCCATTTTCTGTAGTTACGATATCTATTGCTTGACAACCAGCCGTACATGAAATCGTAGCATCCCATCCAGGATACGTAACCGAACCATCAGAATGCCATACAAAAGTTAAGCAACCATCTCCACTTGTCGATCCTATGGTTACACCTTGTAAATCATTTCCATCATAAATACCAATTAAAGAAGACGCTGTACTGTTCCCATCATAAATTGTTAATTTATCGTAATTATTCTCGGTATCAAACATTGTAAAATCAACACTAATTGCTTGTCCTGCTGCATCTGGACAAATAGTCATTTCAAAATCTTGAGATGTTGAATAATCACTATTTCCTCCAGGATCCTGAAATGTTTCTGAACAAGTAGAAAAAGAGCCATCCTGCATCAACAATTGAGCATTACTATTAATTGCTAAAGCAGATAGTAAAATTGTGAATATTATACTTATTTTTTTCATGGCAATCATTTATTTGCTTGTGAATTTTTCTTTAGAATAAATAAGAATTCCTTGAGTTGAATTAGGAATTCTATACACTATATCTTTACCCTTATACCTAATAAATTTATAGTTATATAATGAAAAGCTTGCTTCTGAGAATTCAGGAGGCGTTTTTTCTTGCTTATTAATAAAATCATACGGAATTAATTCATTATACTTTAAATTAGGATTTAAGTCAACAAATTCAAAAGATGATTTTAACTCCGATAAATAAAAATTATATCGTTCTAAATCGTTTGTCTTTAAATATTCAATAACCTCCTCTGAGTACTTCAGCTTCAACTGTTCCTCTAAATTATTTGTATTTTGTGAAAAAACATTGATGGACGTAAACATCAATGCTATAATTAATACCCTCATAATATTACTCTTTCTTTTTTATGTTATAGACGCATAAAACACAATATGGTTGCTGCTTAAAGCCATATTTTATTCATTTAATCTTCAAATTTACAAAAAGCACTTTTATTTTTCTCTTAAAAAAGATTAAATAACAAATGACTAAGAGTTTTATTTGACAAACACATCATTCGCTAACACAAAAATAATAATTACACAAAAAAGAGGCTATAAAATAGCCTCTTCTTTACTATACTTTCGTTTATAAGATTTTATGATTTAATATTTGGCAGTTGAAGTCCATATCCTTTTTTCTTATCTTCAGCTTTAAGCATTAAAGCAACAAACACTGCTAAAACGCCTAATCCTGCAAAAATCATCATAGGATAAGTATAATCGTAAAGAGGAACCTTAACATCCATTCCTTGAGCCAATTGTTCTTTTGCAGCTAAAACCTCTGGATTAGTTTGGTCTAAAACATATCCGATCAATAATGGCACTCCCATTAACCCCCAATTTTGAATCCAAAAAATAAGAGAAAATGCTGTTCCTAATTGATTTTCAGGAATAATCTTTGGCGCAGAAGGCCACATTGCTGAAGGAACTAATGATAATGCAACACCTAAAATCATTACTAAAACAACAGCGACAAACCAGTAGTTTAAAATAGGTAATGTAAAAATAGTATGTACAAATACAATAAGTAAAGCTCCAAGAATCATCATTGTAGCACCTTTCCCTTTTTTATCGTAAATACTACCAAAAATTGGAGTTAAGAATAACGTTCCTAAAGGTAACAAACCTGGTATTGCTCCCGCAATTTCTCTACTCAAACCATATTTGTTAACCATTAAATCAGCTGCATATTTAATAAATGGGAAAACTGACGAGTAAAATAAAACACATAAAACAGCAATTAACCAAAAACCTTTGTTTTTAATAATTGATAAAATATCAGAAATTTTAAATTCTTCAGCAGGCTCTTGCTCTAGACCTTCTTCAGAAGCATCTAACTTCTTATCCATAGAAACATAAATAAAGAAAGTTAGAAAACCTATTACTAGCAACAATAGTGCAAAAGCAATAGGTGCAGAAATACTTGGCCCCGACTTCATTACTAATTCTCCACCTACTTCTTGTAAATGTTCACTAGTAAACAATGTAGCTAAAGGAACTGGCGCTACCATAGCCAACATGGTTCCGATACGAGCCACAGCCATCTGCATTCCCATGGCTAAAGCCATTTCATATCCTTTAAACCACTTTACAATTATTTTTGAAACTGTAATACCTGCAACTTCTACTCCTACTGCAAAAATAGCAAATCCAATAGAAGCAAAAAAGACTTGACCTTGTAACCCAAAGTAAGTCACTTCAGATAGTTCAGGAGTAGAAACACCATAATATTTTAATGCTGCTCCAACAACCATAATACCCGAAGACATTAAGCCTGTAAATCTAACGCCCATTTTATCGAGAATAATACCCCCAATAATAAGCATCCCAAAAAACACATTCAACCAACCATATGCACTTGTAAAAATACCGTAACTAGTACTAGACCAACCATATTGTTCTTCAAGTAAAGGTTTAAGAGGTGACATTACGTCTGTTAAGAAATAACCAGCAAACATGGTTATTGAGATAATTGCTAAGGCACTCCATCTAGCCGCTTTACTATCTCTTAATGATTTTCTAATTTCTTCCATATCTAAAATTGAATATTGTTTTTCGAACCCCAAAAGTGCATAAAAAATATGAGTTATCAAAAAGATAAATTTATCTATATTTGTAAATCGTACAATTTATTAAGATTTTATATAGAAATGGACAAAGTAATAGCAAGTATTTTTTTAATAATAATCCTATTTCCTCTAAGTAGTTTTGCCCAAAAGAAAACAGGAGAAGACCACAAAGATTTAGTTGAATGGCTGACACTTACAGAAGCC
>Ga0256827_10001487_pt1 | contig 15036 bp, 9 predicted proteins | sample CV84metaG_FD_185977 | JGI IMG/M metagenome (GOLD analysis project Ga0256827, IMG submission 185977) | Hydrothermal vent microbial communities from East Pacific Rise, Pacific Ocean - CV84 | ecosystem: Environmental > Aquatic > Marine > Hydrothermal vents | place: Pacific Ocean: East Pacific Rise... | reverse complement strand
ATTCGGCTGCTCCAATGCAGGAGCATAGATCTGCTTAAGCTCTTCCAAAGGTTTATAGGTATTGGAATAAGCTTGGAAATAGGCCAAATAATTAGAAGCTCTGCGATAACGATTTGCATGAAACTCTATACCTTCTTCTATCTGTTGTTTTACACTTTTCGTAGGAGAATTATAGGAAGGGTTGAAAGCATCGTTATTACAATAAGTACAACCTCCACGCGCTACTTTGCCATCCCTATTGGGACAAGTAAAGCCTGCATCGATGGTTACTTTTTGTACACGCTCTCCAAATGTACGCTCAAAGTATTGAGGGTAAGCATTAAAGCGCCGGTGATGTTTCCAAGGATAATCTTCCATTATTTCTAATTTGATTTTGCAAGAATACTAAAAAAAAGCCGCTAACGTATGAATAAAGATTCATCTGTAGCGGCTAATAAATTAGTATGTTTTCTACTTTAATATTTAAATACAATATTATGCTGTGAAAAGGGCTTATCTTTTTTATAGGTTAGTTCCGATATCAATTCCCCGTTTTTGTCATAGGTATACTCATATTTCCAACTAATTTCTCCTTTGGAGTTAAAGATTATATAGGCAATAGTATTCCCATCGGCATCATATTCATACTGCTTCTTTGATCGAAGATTTCCTTTTCCATTATACACAGCCATTTCCGTGATTTTTCTGTCATCATTGTATTTATACTTCGTTTGATGCTTTACTTTTTCACCCCCCTTTTTATAGTAGGTATAGACATTTCGGTTTCCTTCTGTATCGTACTCATAAGTATATTTAGAAGTGATAACACCTTTAGTATTATATCTTTCAGCCTTAATTAATACACTGTCTTTGGAATAAGTCCAACGATTTTTCTGAACCTTTCCTTTGGAATTGGTATAGCGATAGATTTTCACATAAGAACCATCATTATTGTGCTCAACCAAAGAACAACTTGTGCTAACACTTACCTTTTTATCCTCCACTTTCGTACCCTCATCATCACAGGTGTATACCCATCTTGATTTTAGAATCCCCTTTCTATAATATTCTGTTTGAATGGTTTTTCCCTTTTCATCATATTTGTATTGCCATGAATATTGTGGGTCCAGATGTTTTCCATCGTATATATCCTTACGAATCATATTTTGATTATCATCATACTTTATGGCTTCCTTACGTGTAAGTTTCCGCTTTTTGTTATATCTATTATACAAAACTACAAGATTGGAATCATTAAAAAGGAGTTGTTCTTCGTAGTTGGGACTATTAACGGAGCCTGTATAGAATCGTGTAAAATAACCCTCTTCATTATATTCAAACGAAAACTGATTCTTTAACTTCCCTTTTTTTAAGCGTTTATAATTAATAAGAAGCCCATCATTATAGGTATAAGTACTTTTTGAGTATGCTTGTTCTTGCTTAACCCCTTTTTTAAAGTGATAGATTAACTCTTCTTTAGCTTTCAAATCCTTATCAGTATCCTTATCAGAGTATAATGCTAATTTAGTCATACCGCGATAATAGGAATGATAAATATTAAAATAGTATTGCCAATTGTCTTGGTAATTTGCCGATTGTTGCGCTGAACTATAACTGATTTGCGCCTGTGAGTTCGTAAAAACGAAAACACCAAAAATGAATAATAGAATTGTTTTCATAGATTTAGGTTTTTATTAATATGTGTGTTAATGTGTGTGTAATAGGTGGTTAAACGTTATTTTTTAATTATTATTGTTTTATGTTCTTTTTCACTTCTTTATAGCGTTGTCGATTTTCGCGTGAGGGCATTAGCGTTTCTTTCACTCCACTCAATATCGATTGTATGAGAATATGAATAAAGCCTTTATTCATATCGCGTTTGGCAAGAAACTGAACTTCTCGTGGAGGTAAATTTGGATCGGTTGGGTTGTTGGATAACAAATAGGTATTCGCTGCAAGAGATAAGATATGATTCCCAAACCTTTTCCTTTTTTCAACTTCATTTTTATCAATTTGAATATTCAAATTATGATAAATAAAAATCATTTTTCCACTACTATTTGTCCGATTAGCAACTCCTTTTACTTTTATGCTTTTAATGGCTCCACTTTTAATTTGTACGGGAGCAAATGAATGAATCATTTTACTGATACTATGAAGGTTCGATTTTTTAACTTCGATAGAATAGGAGTACCGATCTTGTGCATAGCTGAAAGCCAATTGTGCAGAAAAAGGAATTCTGTTTTCAAGAACACCTTTGGTGGTTAATCTAAGCTTCTGTCGATTGTTTTGGTTCTGAATATTGTATAATTTGCCCCGTAGCTTGTGTATTTCCACATGGCTTATTTGTCCATCTTCCTGCTCTAAGCTAAAGTTTATATCTACTTTTTTTGCACTTACTACTTTAATATTTAGTGGGTATTTTATACTTCTTATTTGCAAAGCAAGATAATTGGGGAATCTTCTTTTGTTGAGAGGTTTTCTTTTACTCTTAAATAATTGGGCTTGTGCGCCAGAAATCATAAGAGAGTCAGCAAAGATGCCTTTATTATCCACTAAACGATCGAAATCGATATTGCTTAGTTGAATATTCTGAATCTTAATTTCTGGTCTTAATTTCTGGAACTTAAAGTGTTTTGTAAATGCTTTATTATCCAAATTTGGATGCATATAAGCCTTACTAATCGTCATTTTCTTATGCGATTTATCAATCATAACTTTTTGTGCTGAAATAGTATAAACACTATCAGCTGTGATAAATTGAGGCTGTGATATTTGAAAAAACAAATCACTAAAATCGAAACTAAACTTATGTTCTTTATTTTGCGATTTAAAATTGGATACTCCTAACTGAAATTGCTTCATCGATATATAGGCACCATTAGTTCCTCGGTACGAAATGTCATTTAATGAAGCCACTAATTTCTCAAACGAAAAAGTAAAGGCGTCCTTCTTTATAAAGGATAATTGTGATAGTTCCAGATTGAAATTATCAAATTTATTCTCGGCCTTATTACTGCTATTCTGGTAATAGATCAGCTCTGCCTTATTAATATTAATATTTTGAATATTGATACTTATTTGCAGAGAATCATTTTTTTCTTCTTTTTTAATAAAAGCAAAGGGTTGAAACTTTGAGCCTGTTTCATAGACACTAATTTTAGAGTCCTTAATTTTGAATGCATCAACACTAATATTATTAGTTGAAAGGAAGTTAATTACATCCGCATTCTTTAATACTATTTTGCCAATTTCAACATCGACACTTCCATTCTTTTGAAAGAAATCAGGATGCTTCTTTTTTAATGGAGAAAAATGTACACCATATACACGAACACTCATATTTAGGAGGTTTACACGTAGTTTATCGAAACGAAGGTCGTAATAGTTTGCCGCTTCCGATTGATTATAAAGTGTATGAATCTTAGTAGAAATAAGCTTATTAAAATTGGAATTGATATAGAATAATGCACTTGCCAGAATCACAAATAGAGCAATCAGCACCCCTGAAATTATTCGTTTGCGCTTAAGGTTTTTCTTTTTTGCCTTACGTTTGGATTTGGCCATTACCTATTCTAATTAGTTTGTGTAAAGATATCAATTATTTTAAAAAACAAAAAGCGTGTTTTGACAATTGCCAAAACACGCTTTCGATAAGTTATATTGATTGTTTATTCTGAAACGCGTTCAAGCCATTTCACCATAAACATAATCGTAAACATTGATATTGCAGTAGCAATTACAAAGATACTCCATGTCATCCAAATAGGAATTGTTTCATAAAGGATGGCTCCAATAAATAACAAACCGTTTCCTAATGCAGTAGCACCTAACCAACCACCTTGCATTAAACCTTGATATTGTGGTGGAGCAACTTTAGACACAAATGAAATACCCATAGGGCTAATAAACAATTCAGCTACTGTAAGTATAAAGTAAGTTCCTAATAAAAGAAAAGGAGTAACACGAGCAGCATCATTTAACGGAGTACCTCCGTTAGCCGTACTAATCTCTGTGAATAATGGAAGTCCAATTGACCCAAAAACCATAACCACAAAACCTAAAGAAGCTATCCCCATACCGATGGCTATTTTCTTTGGAGTAGAAGGTTCCATATTTTTAGAGCGTAACCAGCCAAATATACCCACAAGAATAGGTGTTAATCCAACTACAAATATTGGGTTCATTGCTTGAAATACTTCAGCACCTTTAAATGTAATTCCGCCAATAGAGAAAACCAATAAACTGAGGTCTGTATAGTCTCTTGCAAACATAGTAAGTGTTAATCCATTTTGATGGAAAGAAAACCAGAAGAAAATTACAACACCAAAAACTGCTAATAAAGCATACATGCGTTGAGCTACTTCTTTAGCTTCCATTTTAATTTCTTCAGTAATTTCAACACCTTCAGCTTTAGCCCCTTTTGGATCTGGAAACTTCTTCTTATTTGCTAAAAAGACTATTGTAGAGATAACCATAGCGATAATAGCAACGCCAAATGCATAATGGAAACCTTCGTTAAACACATTTAGATATTCGTTAGAGAATACAGTTAAGTCTGCAACAGATGTTCCAGCTGCTTTTTCTGCAGCAACTTGAAAGTTAGCAATTGACTCTGTTGATAAAGACCCTTTCAAGTATGAATGGCAATACTCAGGCAAACTACCATCATATGTAAAATTGAATTTTCCTAACCACCAGTTTCGAACACCAATGGCGGTAAAAGGAGCAAAAATAGCGCCTACATTAATAAAAGCATAGAATAAAGAAAATCCTGAATCTCTCATTGGGGCATACTTTTCGTTGTCGTACATTTGACCAACTAAAGCTTGTAAATTACCTTTAAATAATCCATTTCCAAAAGCAATAACAAACAAACCAATAATAGAGATTGTTAAATATAGAGGAACACTTGAAACAGGTGTTGGTGTTGGGAAAGCCATAATAACATAACCAGCTCCCATCATTATTAAACCCGCAAAAATAGTACCTTTAAAATTTTGTATTCTATCAGCAATGATTCCTCCAGCCAAAGCAAATCCGTAGATAGCAAAATAAAATCCTGAATAAATGTAACCGGCATTAGTACCACTAAGACCAAATTTGGCTTGTAAAAACAAAACCAAGATTGCCATCATAGTATAAAATCCAAATCTTTCGCCCATGTTAGCTAATGAAGCGGGAATAAGTCCCTTAGGGTGTCCTTTTAACATAATGTAATATATTGATTAATAATAAATTTAGAATTCCTGTGTCTGTCAAAAGTGGCAAAAATAGTGAAAAAGGTTTCATCTTTAACTATATGTTAATTAATCATGGAAAAATGCTGAAATTACCTACGTAATTGCCGCCTCTAAAACAATTATATTTGCAGTCAAATCAAATCAATTATGGAAATAAAAATCGTAAATAAATCAAATAATCCTGTCCCTAATTATGGAACAGAGGCTGCCGCAGGCGTGGATTTGAGAGCCTTTATTGAGCAAGATATTCTTATTCGTCCCATGCAGCGCATTTTAATCAAGACTGGACTTTTTATGGAAATTCCTGTGGGCTATGAAGCACAGGTTCGACCACGTAGTGGCTTAGCCATCAAAAAGGGGATTACTGTTTTGAATAGTCCTGGAACCATTGATGCCGATTATCGTGGTGAGATTATGGTAATTCTTATCAATTTATCGAATGAAGATTTTATTGTGAAGTCAGGTGATCGAATTGCACAAATGGTAATTGCAGCTCACGAACAAGCCAATTGGAAATTGGTGGAAAGCTTGGATGAAACCGAGCGTGGCGCAGGTGGTTTTGGCAGTACTGGGGTTTAACTTCCTTAAAGACCTGTCAGCGTCCTAAGACCTGTCAGCGTCTGAAAAACAGGTAGAATTTACGAGATATAATTATACTTCGAAAGAAACAAAGAATAATAAACGCTGTCAGGATTGATATTAAAAACAAACAGAAAAATATAAGAACATGAAAATAATTATTCCAATGGCAGGTATGGGAAAGCGTATGCGCCCTCACACCTTAACCATTCCAAAACCTTTAATTAGCATTGCAGGAAAACCAATTGTACAACGCTTATCGGAAGGTATTGTAAAAGTAGCAGGTCAAGAGGTTGACGAAATTGCATTTATCATAGGCGACTTTGGTGCTGAGGTTGAAAAAACCTTAATCGCAATTGCCGAAAGCCTTGGTGCAAAGGGAAGTATTTATTATCAGCGCAAAGCTTTGGGTACGGCTCATGCTATCAACTGTGCTGCCGACTCAATGCAGGGAAATGTGATTGTGGCTTTTGCTGACACGCTTTTTGATGCCGACTTCAAATTAGATGCATCAAAAGATGGTATCATTTGGACGCATAAAGTAGAGGACCCTTCTGCTTTTGGTGTGGTGAAAAAAGGTGCGGATGGTGTGATTACTGATTTCGTGGAAAAACCAGCTGAGTTTGTTTCAGATGAAGCAATTATTGGGATCTACTATTTCCGTGATGGTGAAAACCTTCAAAAAGAGCTACAGTATTTGATGGATAATAATATCGTTAAAGGCGGTGAATATCAACTTACTGACGCATTGGAAAATATGAAACTGAAAGGATTGAAGTTTTATTCGGGTCAGGTAGACGAATGGTTGGACTGTGGTAATAAAGATGCGACAGTATATACGAGTAATCGTGTTTTGGCATTAAGCAAAGACGAAAAACTTATTGCTGAATCGGCAAAGATGAGCAATACTCAAATAATAGAGCCTTGTTATATTGGTGAAAATGTGGTTTTGGAGAATTGTGTGGTTGGACCTCATGTTTCCATTGGAGCAAATTCACAAATAAAGGATACAGTTATTCGTAATTCTATGGTGGGAACCGACAGTCATATCGAAGGGAAGTTTATTGATAATTCGATGATTGGAAACTCGGTAACACTTGTTAATACAGCTGATGATTTAAGTATTGGTGATTTTTCTACTTCGGTATAGTAGGTATTAAACAAGATATTATTTGAACCATCTAAGAAATAAAAGGATGAAATATAATAGCATATAAGAACCTCTTATATGAAACCTTATCCCAACGGGATATTTCCTTAAACTCCTTATATGGTTCAATAAGAACGAGCAAAGTATAATTGATTGCAGAAAGACGTATGAAATAATTAGCTTTCCAAAATACATTACCTTTACCCTCTAATAAATTAGCGAAACAAACACGATTATTTTGAATTTTAAGCAGTCAACATTTATCCTTATTTTATTCATCCTATTTACTACCTCTGCATGTAATTCTACAAAGCAAAAAGGAGTTAATCAGGAATCTTCTCCAGGTCTTCGAACGTCCAAGGAGGTGAATTCAACGAGCGATTTAATTATGGCACGTCGACATTTACTCAACGGAGATCGGGAGTTGGCATATGAAAGTTTGAAGAGGGCTATCAAAGAAAATCCAAATAATGATGCAGCTTATTTCGAAATCAGCCGAATTGCTCAGTATTCGAAGAGCAGCAAAGCTTTAAAAAAAGCTTTGGAATATGGGCAAAAAGCTCTTGATATTGATCCCAATAATATTTGGTATCATAAAAATTTAATTGCCATTTATAAACGGCAAAAAGATTATAAGCAAGCGGCTAAACAAGCACAGGAGATTATTGAACTTGAGCCCAATACCGTTGAGCATTATTATCAATTGGCCAATATGTACATCTATGAGGAAGATTATAAATCGGCCCTAAAAGTGTATGGCGATGTGGAAGAGCGATTTGGCTATGAGAAGGGAGTGATTTTGCAACGCAAGCAAATTTATTTAAAGTTAGGATCCTATGGTAAGGCCATAAAGGAGATTGATAAATTGATTGCCCACAGCCCAAATACTAAGGAATATTACGGCATGAAAGCCGATATTTATATGGCTCAGGGCGAATTTGATAAAGCGTACGAAACCCTATTAAAAATTCAAGATATTGATCCAAATGATGGCCGTGTTCATCTTGTTTTTGCTGATTATTATAGGGCAAAAGGAAATAAGGAGCAATCGTTTCGAGAAGTAAAAACAGCTTTGGGAACCCCAAGTCTGGAAATGGATACAAAAATAGAAGTGTTGATTAAATACTTCAATTTGGGTAATAGTAATGATGCATATAAGGCCCAAGCCGAAGAGTTGATGGACACCGTTTTGGTGGCAAATCCGAATGATGCAAAAGCTCTTGCTATGAAGGCCGATGTATTGAATAAAGAAGGAAACTATAAAGAGGCAATTCTTTATTTTCGAAAGGTTATAGCTGCTGATAGTACTTTATACTTGGTATGGGAGCAAATGCTTTTGGTGGAACAAAAGCTTGAAAATTATCCTTCGATGGCCAGTGAAAGTACGCGCGCATTGCGGTTATTTCCACAACAACCAAGTTTGTACTATTTTAGTGGATTGGCCAATATCGAGATAAAAGAATATGCCCTTGCCGAAGAACACTTAAAAATGGGGTTAAACTTTGTATTTGAAACCAAATTTAAATCTGAGTTTTATGGCCTTTTGGCCGAAGCCGAATTTAGACAGCATAAATTTGGACCTGCCGAAGATCATTTTTCGCTTGCCATAAAAGGAAATCCAATGAATGCAAGAGCCTTAAAAGACTATGCTTATTTTTTAGCTTATAATAATAAAGAATTGGAATCTGCAAAACGAATGGCTATTTCAGCCTACGAAATGAGGTCAAAAGATGCCGATTATATTTATACTTATGCTTTTGTGCTGTTCAAATCGGGAGATGTCGAACAAGCAAAAAAATGGGTAAAAGAGGGTTTAAGCCAGTTTCCAGAGAATAAAAAACTACAACTTCTGAATATGGAAGTAAATAAGAACGAATAGAATATGAAAAGAATTATTTTCAGTATTATATTTTTTATGATGGCAGGTCTTATACTAAGCTCATGTCATTCCATAAAAAAAGTAGAAAAGCAAACTACCAAAATGCTGGCCGTTGATAGTGTTTTTCAAGCTATGCAAGCTCATCAATTTCAGTATGAATGGTTCCAAGGGAAATTCTCAGCCAACTATAAGGCGGGAGATAAAAAACAGAGCTTCTCAGGTCAATTCCGAATTCGAAAAGACAGTGTGATATGGATGAGTATTTATGCCGTGATGAATATTGAAGTATTTCGCGTGGTGATTACACAAGATTCTATCTTTCTATTGAACCGGCTTAAAAAGACCTATTACCACAAAGGGATAGGGTTTTTGAATGATCAATTAGGTACTGATATTGATTTTGGAATCCTTCAATCCTTACTTATTGGCTCTGATTTTAATTATTACGAAACCAATAAATTTTCGCTTAGCACAAATGATGCTGAATATAAACTAAGTACTGTTGGTAGAGGAAAGCTAAAGAAGTACATTAAAGGTCAGGAAGATATGGAAATGGTTTTGGTTCAGAATATGTGGATTAATAAATCTGATTTTAAGATTCAAAAACAAAGCGTTCGTTTAGTTAAAAACCCCAATAAGAAAGTAGTGGCTCAATATTCAGACTTCAAAGAGGTGGATGAGCAAACTTTTCCTTTTCAAATGGAGTTTAAATTGATTGGTGATAAAACCATAAATCTTGAGGTAAAATACAAAAGTGTAATAATTGATAAAGCACAGACGTTTCCTTTTAAGGTTTCAAAGAAATATAAGCGTTAGGAAGGCTCAGTGTTAACATTTTGGTCTTAATAAGTAAGTTGAGTTAAGGCTGAGAAACGAATAAAGAGCTGTAATTTTGTTGGGTAAGATGAAGAGTTTGAGTTTAAAATCGGTAGTTCGCATTTTGTTTATTGTTTTGCTGTTTGCAACAGTAAGCCCACAAAACACTTACGCCCAAAAGAAAAAGTCACAGCTCAAGGCCAAACAGCGAAAAATAGAGAAGAAAATCTCGTATACCAAAAAACTTCTTGGAGAAACCAAAAACAAAAAAGACGCTACCCTAACGGAATATAAGCTGTTACAAGGGCAAGTGAACGACCGCAAAATGCTTATTCGCACCTACAATAGCGAGGTGGAAATGCTTGAAGCTCAAATCAAGGAGAAGCGCCAAAATATCAATCAGCTGAATGAAAACCTGCTGAACTTAAAAGAGGAATATGCTGCTTTAATTTATCAATCCTATAAATCACGTAATACCTACGATCAATGGATGTTTCTATTTGCCTCCGAAGACTTTTATCAAGCCTACCGGCGAATGAAATATTTGCAAGAATTTAATGAGTATCGTCGTAGTAAAGCGGAGGAAATTATTAATACTACTCGTGCTTTAGAAGATGAAATTCAGGAGCTTGAAAAGAAAAAGGATGAGCGTTTAGGTGTGTTAATTGTGAAAGAACAAGAAACACGAAGCTTGGAAAATGATAGCCGCAAGAAAGCAAAAGCCGTTCAAGATTTGAAGTCGCAGGAGCGTAAGTTGAAACAAGACCTTAGGAAGCAAAAAAACGATTGGCGTAAAATGGATAAGGAGATTCAACGATTAATTGAGTTGGAGCTGCGAAAGAATAATAGTGGAAAAGGCAGACTTCCTCTAACGCCAGCCGAGCAGAAACTCTCCAAAAGTTTTGCAGCTAATATGGGAAAACTTCCTTGGCCCTCTGAGCGAGGAATTATTACGAGTAAATATGGAGTGCATGCGCATGAACAATTGAATAATGTGCAAGTGAATAATAAGGGAATCGATATTCGATGTGAAAAAGGTTCGTCGGCAAGAGCTGTATTTAGTGGTAAAGTAGTTAAAGTAATTAAGTTGCCTCAATATTATGCGGTATTAGTATCACATGGTAATTATTTCACCATCTACAATCGCTTGAGCACCGTATCGGTAAGCACAGGTGATATGCTGGAAACCAAACAACGAATAGGTACGGTATGGACCAATACGGAGAATGGCGAAACCATTTTGAGTTTCGAGGTTCGAAAAGTAAAGGATACCCAGAACCCTGAAAAGTGGTTGTCGCCACGTTAGATTAAGAAGTCGAATCTGTTTCTTTCAATTGCTTATATTTGCCCTTCAAAATCGAATAGAAACAAATTAAAATATATTTTTATGAATAAGACAAAATTTTTAGGACTGATAATGTCGGTACTGATGGTATTTTCATTGAATAATGCTAATGCTTGTACTAACTACCTCGTTACCAAAGGAGCATCAGCTGATGGTTCAACTATGATTAGCTATGCTGCCGATTCACATTTACTATACGGAGAATTATATCATTGGCCTGCGGCAAAATGGCCTGCCGGTACTATGATGGAGGTGTATGAGTGGGATACTGGAAAACTATTGGGAGAGATTCCACAAGCTACCGAAACCTATAATGTGATAGGGAATATGAATGAGCACCAATTAAGTATTGGTGAAACTACTTATGGTGGACGTAGTGAATTACATCATCAAGATGGTGCAATTATGGACTATGGAAGTATGATCTATATAGCTTTACAGCGTTCAAAAAATGCACGTCAAGCAATAAAAACAATGACAGATTTAGTAGCTAATTATGGTTATTATAGTGAAGGTGAATCTTTTTCCATTGCCGACAAAAACGAAGTGTGGATTATGGAAATGATTGGTAAAGGTCAAGGTGAAAAAGGTGCTGTATGGGTGGCTGTTCGTATTCCTGATGGTTATATTTCGGGTCATGCAAACCAAGCACGAATTACTACTTTTGATTTTCAGAAGACTAATAAATGGGATGATGCAGATGCTATGTTTTTTAATAGCCCTGATGTTGTTTCTTTTGCAAAAAATAAAGGGTGGTATAAAGGAGCCGATAAACAATTTAGCTTTTCTGATACTTATGCGCCAGTTGATTTTGGAGCGGCTCGCTTCTGCGAAATGCGTGTATATTCAATGTTTCATAAGGTAAGCAAAGATGTGGAAAGCAATATGGCTTATTGGGAGTATGTAAAAGGGAATATTCAGTATTCAGGTGAAAACCATTATGCATCGAACCGTATGCCACTTTATATAAAACCTGACCGTAAGATTTCAGTTCACGATATGATGATGTTTATGCGCGATCATTTGGAAGGTACCGACCTTGATATGAGTAAAGATATGGGAGCTGGAGCTTTCGGTAATCCTTATCGTTGGCGTCCATTGACATGGGAAGTTGATAGCGTGCGTTATTGCAACGAGCGTGCTACAGCTACTCAACAAACGGGCTTCTCATTCGTTTCACAAATGCGCTCAGATTTACCCGATGCCATTGGTGGAATTCACTGGTGGGGCGTTGATGATGCTTCAGGTACCGTTTATATGCCATTATACGCAAGTATGACGGAGGTTCCTCATAATTTTGCCGTAGGTAATGGCGACTTAATGAATTACTCAGAGACTGCAGGTTTTTGGATTTTCAATCAAGTGCAAAACTTTGCTTATACACGTTATAACTTGATTCACCCAGAGGTGGAGGCGATGCAATCGAAGTTGGAAAATGAGTTTATTAGCTATACTGCCGGCGTAGATGCAGCGGCTAAAATCTTATATGAAAAAAGCCCTGAACAAGCGGTTGCTTTCTTAACCAATTACTCAAACTCAGCCGCTGAGCGCACTTTCAATACATGGAAAAAACTTTATACTTACTTATTTGTAAAATATATGGATGGAAATGTAAAGACTCCAAAAGAAAAGCCTGATAATTATAAGTTTATAAGTCCAAATTTAGAACAACCTGGTTATGGCGAAGCTTGGTATCGCAAAATTGTTGGTGAAACAGGTGATAAGCTTAAGTATAAAGGTGCTGGACATTAATAAGTAATCCAGAATCAATAATATGAAAAGCATTAATATCTCGAGATTTCGAGGTACTAATGCTTTTTTTACGCTCTCATTATTTTGTTTGATTAAAAATGATATAACAAAAAAAACCTCCCATTTTTATGGGAGGTTAAAAATATTATGACAGCTATAATTTCCTAATAAACAGTTACCTTTCGATACTCTATAGCATTTTCAAATGAAATTACAACAATATAAATACCTTGTGCAAGATTATCAATTTGATAATTCTTCTGTTTAGTATCATTTTTATATACCACTTTGCCAATAGCATCAATAATTCTAATGTTCTGTAACTTCGATGTGTTTTTCACTATGATATTAAAATTACCCGTGTTAGGGTTTGGATATACTTGAATCAAATCTTCTTTTTCCGACCCATTAATTGATGTACAATTATTAACCGTTATGTAATTTGTAATAATTTTTGTATTATTTCCAGCAGAATTAGTCACTGTAAGGCTAACAGTGTATTTCCCTGCATTTGCATAACAAATATTTGTTGGATGTTGCTGACTTGATGAAGAGGGAGTTCCCCCAGGAAATGACCAATTCCAAGCTTTAGGGTTATTGGTAGAGTTATCCATATAATTTATACAACCATTTTCGCATATATTCTGTGTACTTGAAGAAAAAGATGCAACAGGACTAACAATATGGGGAGTACTTAGGGGGATTTCCCACAAGCCTCTTCCAAATGTACCTACCCTTAATTTAGATGATGAATATTGAATATCTAAATCTGTTACAACCACATTTGGTAACCCGCTTCCATACTGTACCCACCCAGAAGATACCGTATCAAACATATAAACACCTAAATCAGTTCCTAAGTAAATATCTGAACTATACTTATCCACTTCTGCGCAATTAACTGGCAAATTAGGTAAACCTGTTAATGAAACATTATTCCAACTTGAGCCTGCATTATTAGTAAAAAACACTTTTTGGCTTGCTGTGTATCCCGAAATGGTTACTAAAAGAGAATTGGGATCGTTGGGATCAATCGTAATACTACTAATTTTGTTAGTTGAAACAGGTAAAGTTCCCGTAATATTCGACCAAGACGAACCACCGTTCGAAGTCATATAAATTGCATTATACCTTGCCGCATATATATAATTTGAATTGGTTGGTGCAACATCTAAATAATTAATTTTTGAGGAACCTCCGAAATTTGATATTTGTGTCCAGGAATTACCCCTATTGGTGGTTTTATAAACCTCAGTATATCCAGCATAAAGTATATTTGGACTTGTAGGATCAATAAGAAATGGCGTTAACCATGTGCCAGTAGGTTGACCTGGGATATTATCTGAAATTACGGAAACAGACTGAGGACTAAGGATTATTCTATAAATTTTTCCTCTAACATAGGATGTGTAAATATAATTTGAGTTCGAATAATCAATTTGAGTAATCATTCCATCTCCTCCTGTCAATTCATATTCAGTATTACCTGACATCAATAATGAGCCATTATCTTGCCGACCTCCTGTTATAATATTTGAGTCAGTTTGCGAACTACTGATACTGTAAAACTGACTAATCTGAATACTATTTGTAATATTGCTCCATGTTGTACCATTATTAGTAGATTTAAACACACCACCATCATTACATTCAAATAAAGTATTTGTTACCAATGGATGATATGCAAAATAGTGCTTATCAGCATGAACAATCTGTGTACAACCCGTTGTGTTATAATAAATATGAGAGGTCCAAACATTACTTGGACTCCATGATGTACCTCCATTTGTTGTTTTAAAAGTATTTACTCCACCAACAAATTTAGTATTCGAATTATTTGGGTCAACTATATATGATAAATCATAAAAACCTTGCCCGCCAAGGGCTGTTCCATTATCTTTATTTCCTAGTAAATTATGTCCTGCAGCACTTCCATCATAGTATTTTTGCCATGTAGAGCCAGAGTTACCTGAATAATACAATCCATAAAGTCCATTATTTGTAGCATCAGAACATAATAAATCAACCCCATTTGGATCGCTTGCTGTAACTGCGATATTAATGCGATTTATTCCATTAAAGTTAGTTACTTTGCTAAAAGTTGTTCCATTGGTACTTCTATATACTTGAGCATTACCACCGTATGAATATGTTGAAGCATATATGGTATCTGAATTTGTGGTTTTGAATTCTATGTCGATAAAATAACCCGATTTAATATTTGTCCAATTTAAACCTCCATCAGTGGTTCTGTAGACGCCTACATTGGATGCAAGATATAAGGTGTCTGGTG
>Ga0256827_10001486_pt1 | contig 15039 bp, 17 predicted proteins | sample CV84metaG_FD_185977 | JGI IMG/M metagenome (GOLD analysis project Ga0256827, IMG submission 185977) | Hydrothermal vent microbial communities from East Pacific Rise, Pacific Ocean - CV84 | ecosystem: Environmental > Aquatic > Marine > Hydrothermal vents | place: Pacific Ocean: East Pacific Rise... | reverse complement strand
ATCAAATGAATAAGAATTAACTTTGTCGTTAGATAAATTATTGAATAATGGGAAAAACGACAAAAATAAAAGTTGAAGAAAAATTAATCTCGATTGTTAAAAAAGACGAGCAAGATTATATTTGTTTGACTGATATGGTAAGGGATGAAGAAGGCAGTGATCATATTAGAAATTGGATGAGAAATAGAAATACTGTTGAATTTATAGGTTTATGGGAGACTTTGCACAACCCAAATTTTAAACCTGTCGAATTCGACACCTTTAGAAAACAAGCGGGTCTGAATAATTTCAATTTAACACCAAAAAAATGGATTGAAAAAACAAATGCAATAGGAATTATATCAAAATCTGGACGATACGGTGGAACTTATGCCCATAAAGATTTAGCATTTGAATTTGGTGCATGGATTAGTCCAATGTTTAAACTGTTGTTAATTAAAGAATTTCAGCGTTTAAAAGAGATTGAAACAAATCAATACAATTTAGAATGGAATGTAAAGCGTATTTTAAGCAAAACAAACTACATTATTCATACAGACGCAATTAAAGAACATATCATTCCAAAGAAAAATTACGCAAAAAGTGACGAGTGGATTGTGTATGCCGAAGAAGCAGACTTATTGAATGTTGCAATGTACGATTGTAAAGCAAAGGACTGGAGAGACGCAAATCCAGACCATGCAGAAAGAGGGTTGAATATTAGAGATTTTTCAAGTATCAATGAATTGGTTGTTTTATCAAACCTTGAAAACGCTAATGCCATAATGATAAGTGATAATATTGATAAAGTAAACAGATTTAAACAATTGAAAAAGATTGCAATATCACAATTGAAAACATTGGACAATCAAGATTTTATAAAATCATTGAAACGACTTAATGAAACAACTTATATTAATGAAGAAAAAAGGTTGAAAAAGAAATAACGACACGCCAACAAAGAACTAAGCTAAAAACCAAATAAATCTGAATAAATTTTTCTTTTCAAACTACCTTTATTTATGGAGGCAGATTCGAAAAGAAAAATTATATTGTAGGAATACACGATTTGTAATATGGATCGTATGGTATTCCTGATTTTGCAATAGCAAAAGCTTGTTTGTATATTATAGATAAACAGTCTATAACAGCTCAAATTAGGCCTGTACCAATCCCCTCCAAGCTTTTTTTTATTTCTAAATAACAAGTTGTGGATTCGGTTTTTTCGCTAAATGCAGCTGATAAACGTAAGGGAATGAAGCTTAGGAGGTTCTTTTGAAAGAATTTAGGGGTTTTTGCGTGAACTCTCGTTGGCTACAACCAGTTCGAACGAAATCTGAAAATTAATTTTGAAATTCTACCAAGAATTGGTACTTTTGTAGAAAATTTTAAGTTATGGCAAAAAATACATCAATTTTGTTAGGTGATTATTTTGATAATTTCATCAATCAGCAGATTAAATCAGGGAAATATTCTTCTGTAAGTGAAGTTGTGAGAACTGCTTTAAGAATGTTTGAACACGAAGAAACTAAAAAAACAGAACTTATAAAAGAACTGAAAAAGGGAGAAGAATCAGGCTTTATAAAAGATTTTGACAGAACATCTTTTTTAGAAAACCTTCATCAAAAATATTTGGCTAAATAATGAAATATAAAATTAGTCAAGCAGCAAGTAGAGATATTGAAAATATTTGGCTTTACACGATTGAAAAATGGTCGATAGAACAGGCTGATCGATATTTCAACTTGATAATGGATGAAATAGAATATCTCGCTAAAGACCCAAAATCTGGAAAAGACTACAGTATAGTAAGAAAAGGATATTTTCGTTCTCAAATAAAATCACATTTCATTTTCTATAAAATCGACAGGAAGAACCAAGAAATTGAAATTATCAGAATTCTACATCAACGAATGGATATTGAAATACGACTGAATGAATAAAATGGCGGCATCAAAACAAAATTCCTCAAACATTAAACATATTACAATTATGAGGAATTATAATTATCTTTGCAACATTAAATTAAAGATGATTATATGCCTAAAATTTTAAGAAAAGCATTACTTGATAAACTTCTTGTTTTAAAAGACAAAAATTTTATAAAAGTTGTAACTGGTGTTCGTCGTTCGGGAAAATCGACTTTACTCATACAATTTCAGGAACTGTTAAAGGAAAAAAATCCGAATGTTTCGATTATTTCCATAAATATGGACTTACCCGAATTTCGTTTTCTTGCTGAAAAAAATTGGAAAGAAATTTACGATTATATCAAAACACAATTACAAGAAGATGTAACGAATTATGTTTTCATTGACGAAGTTCAAAACCTTCCTGAATTTGAAAAACTGCTTGAAGGATTATATGTTACTCAAAATATAGATTTATATGTTACAGGTTCTAACGCGTATCTTCTATCAAGTGAATTAGCAACCCTTCTTACAGGCAGAGCTTATGAAATTAATGTTTTACCATTCTCGTTTACCGAATACCTGGAATTTACAGGTGAAACAGCAACTCCCGACCGGGCTTTTGCTAATTATATGCGAATAGGAGGATTTCCTGAAGCTGTTGGATTTATTGAGTCAGGTGAAAGTTATGCTTACGAATATTTAAAAACCGTTTTTCAAAACATATATGAGAATGACATACAGAAAAGACACAAAATATATTATGAAACATCTTATAAGGAAGTCGTTAATTTTCTAATTGATAGTATCGGTTCAAGAGTTTCAGCAAGAAATATTGCAAAAGTTCTTACGGCAAATGGGAAAAAAATTGACAATAAAACAGTATCAAAATACATTGATACGCTTGTTGAATCTTATCTTTTTTATAAAGTTAATCGATACGATATAAAAGGAAAACAACATTTGGCAACGCAAGAAAAATACTATCTTGTCGATTTGGGTTTGCGATATGCATTACTTGGGAAAGAACTTACGGCAGATGCGGGGCATTTGCTTGAAAATGTGATATTTCTTGAATTGCTTCGTCGTGATTATCAAATTTGGATAGGAAAAACAGATAATCTTGAAGTTGATTTTGTTGTTCGAGACAAAGCTGGTTATACACAATATATTCAAGTGGCATACACAGTAAAAGAGCCAAAAACACTTGAACGAGAACTCACTCCGTTTAACAAAATCAGGGATTTTAATGAAAGATTACTTATCACAATGGATTATGAAACAGGAAACCATAACGGAGTAAAACAGATAAATGCAATCGACTGGATATTAGGTAATAAAAATGATTAAAAATAAATAAAATGACGACCGCCTAACAAAAAATATAGTGCATACCGCAGTAGCTTGCAAACCTGAAAGTTACATCTTCAAGCAAAAGTGTATTGTAGCTTAAAAGAAACGTTTTCAAAGTGCGGTACGCACCATATGCTCACCGTCAGACCGCGCAATAACCTCACAAACTCCTCCAAGCCTTTTTTATTTTCAAAACCTTCCACAGCTATTTTGTTTTTTCGCTAAATGCAGCTGATAAACGTAAGGGAATGAAGCCCAGGAGGCTCTTTTGAAAAAATATAGGGGTTTTTGCGTGAACTCCCGTTAGCTTTCATTGTGAGAGCGACACCGTAAAAAATGAAAAAATCACACTAAAAAGATTTATACGTATCTTTGGATTTGAAAATTTAAAAGTATGACAAAAGAGAATGCAATAAAATTATTTCAAGACCAAAGAGTTAGAGTTCATTGGGATAATGACCAAGAAAAATGGCATTTCTCAATTATCGATATTATTAGAGTATTAACAGAAAGTGAGAGACCACGAAAATACTGGTCTGATTTAAAAAGTAAATTAAAATCAGAAGGAAGTGAAGTGTCCGAAAAAATCGGACAGTTGAAGATGAAATCATCAGATGGTAAGATGCGAATGACCGATATTGCTGATACAGAACAATTATTACGATTAATTCAATCTATTCCATCACCGAAAGCAGAGCCTTTTAAGATTTGGTTGGCAAAAGTTGGTTATGAAAGAATAGAAGAAACAGAAGACCCAGAAAAGGCATTTGATAGGGCTATGGAAACTTATTTGAAAAAAGGCTATTCCGTAAATTGGATTAATCAGCGACTGAAAAGCATTGAAATCCGCAAAGAGTTGACTGATGAATGGAATTTGCACGGAGTTAAAAAAGGAATTGAATATGCTATTTTAACAGACGAAATAACAAAGGCTTGGTCTGGTATGACAACTCGTGAATATAAGGATTTTAAAGAATTAAAGAAAGAAAGTTTACGAGATAATATGACAAATTTAGAATTAGTTTTTAATATGTTAGCAGAGGCTTCAACAACTGAAATATCGAAAGAAAAAGAACCTAAAACACTTAATGAAAATAAACAAGTAGCACGTAAGGGAGGTAAAGTAGCTAATGCTGCACGAAAACAACTTGAAAAGACTACTGGAAAAAAGGTTATTTCACCACTAAATGCAAAAGAATTAGGGAAAATAATTGAAAATGATGAAAACAAAAAAATAGAAGAATAATCAACGAAAAGCTAACAAAGAACTAAGCTAAAAACCAAATAAATCTGAATAAATTTTTCTTTTCAAACTACCTTTATTAATGGAGGCAGATTCGAAAAGAAAAATTATATTGTAGGAACACACGATTTATAATATGGATCGTATGGTATTCCTGATTTTGCAACAGCAAAAGCTTGCTTCAATAGTTTATTGCAAACAGCTATTTAAAATATTGAATTATGGATATAAGACCAATAAAAACCGAGAAAGATTATGAAAAAGCTCTTGAAAGACTTGAACAAATATTTGACGCAGCTGTAAATTCAAATGAAGGTGATGAAGCCGAAATATTATCTCTATTAATTGATAATTATGAGAATAAATATTATCCAATAGAAGCACCAGACCCAATAGAAGCCATAAAAATTAGAATGGAGGAAATGAATATGAAACAAAAAGATTTAGTTGGTGTTATTGGTGGGAAAAGTCGTGTTTCTGAAATTCTAAATAAAAAGAAAAGATTAACAGTAGAAATGATACGAAAACTTGAAGACTTACTTCATTTATCTGCTTCAATCCTGGTAAATAATTATCGACTGAATGTATAATAGAATAAGTATATATCTATTTATTGCAATTGAGAGAATAATAATTGCTAATCTCGAACGACCTCTGCCTCTAATTTACTTTAGAGGCATTTTGTGTTTATAGTATTGTTTAATGTAATATCTTTACAACTACACAAAAATACCCTTTATTTGCGTGTGTAATAAAATAGTAAACTATAAGCGAAATATGTGTGATATTACATATATTCTGCCATTGTAGGGCATTTGAAGACAGAAAAACTAAAACATAAATTATGGAAGAATTAATTGAATACCCAAATAATATTGAAATAAATGGTTCAAGAACAGACGATGACCAATTTTGGAGAATCCTAAGAATTCACAGAGTTTTAGGTTATGCGCAAGCATTAGCTGATATTGATAATAATGAAAACTGGCATTTAAAAATTAAAGAAATATATGACTACAAGGGTATGCTAACAGTAACTTGGAAAAACACAGCTACAAAAAAAGAAAAGGAATATTTACAAAAAGCTTGGTTTAGTATAGTAACAGACTACGAAAGTGAAAATATTGAACACGAAATAGAATAAACTGAAATATATTAATATGGAATTCAAAAGGAATTTTAGTGAAATTAAGAAATTAAATAAAGAAACTCTATTCTCTAAATGTATTAGATCTGATTGTAAACAACAAGATGTTTTTATGGCAATTAGAAACGGTTACTTAGATTTTTATCATAAAGGAGGAAGACTTTTCAAGTTTGATAAAAATGGTTTTCAAACACATATAAAATATGCTGCTGTTATTGAAAAGGATAAAAATGATTACTTAACAGAAGTGCAACTTAGTAAACATAAATTATCAATTGATTTTATAAAATCATATTCTCGAATAAAAGAAAATTGTGCTAATTATTCTGGTATAGAAGCAAAAGGGGTATCTCGTCTTTATCATAAATATTCATATTTATCAGACAGCAATATTATTGTTCTTGATATTGAAGTTTCTTTTGAATCAGATAATAAAAATAAAAAACAAGACAGAATAGATATTCTTCTTTATGATAAAGAAAATAAAATATTGCGTTTTGTTGAAGCAAAACATTATTCAAATAAAGAAATTATATCAAAGACAAAACCTGATGTTATAAATCAAATAAAAAAATATGAAAAACAAATAAAAAATAAAAAACATAATATTATTACAGCGTATAGTAATTACATAAATATAATAAATGAGATTTTTAAGAATGAAACATCATATTTACCTCTTCCTCTACCTAATGATGTAGAAGATGAAGTCACATTATTCATATTTGGATTTGATAAAGACCAAAAAGAAGGTCGTTTAACAGAAATTGAAAAGCAATTGTTGGGGATTAAATATTATTCTGTTGGTAATGTAAAGAACGTTAAGATTAATAGTCTTTGGAATCAAGCTAAAATATTATAAATGAAATTTAAAATTCATAGAGGAACAAAAGAAATAGGTGGTTCTTGTGTTGAGGTTTGGACTGAAAACACAAGGATTTTACTTGATTTTGGGATGCCATTAGTAGAAAAAGACGGGAAAGGATTTGACTTTGGGAAATACAAAATTTTAAAATCAGCTGTATTAGTCGAAAAAGGTGTTTTGCCAAATATTGAAGGGCTTTATGATAATTCAAAAAACTTAATTGACGGCGTTATTATCTCTCATCCACATCAAGACCACTATGGATTAGCCAATTTTATAAATGATGATGTTGAGTATTATTTAGGAGAAGCAACACATAGAATAATTGAACTCAATAATTTATTTACACCGCAAGAAATACATCTGAAAAACACTAATTATTTTATAAAAGAACAAACTTTTAAAATAGGAGATATTTCAATTACACCATATTGGGCCGACCATTCTGCATTTGATGCGTATTCATTTTTAGTTGAAGCGGATGGTAAAAGTTTATTTTATTCGGGCGATTTTCGTTCTCATGGTAGAAAAGCAAAAGTGTTTTATTGGTTCACGCATCATGCACCTCAAAATGTTGACTATTTACTACTTGAAGGTACAACAATTAGTCGAAATAATAAGCCATTTAAAACAGAAACGGAAATTGAGAATGAATTAGTGGAAGTATTTGAGCAAGAAGGAAAGATTAACTTAATTTATACTTCTGGTCAGAATATTGATAGATTAACATCAATTTACAGGGCTTGCAAACGAACTGGTAAAATATTTGTTGTTGATGTTTATGTAGCTAAAGTCTTGAAAGGCTTATCTAAATATGCTGGCATTCCTTATCCATCAGAAAACTTTGAAAATATAAAAGTAATGTTCCCATACTTTACAAGCCGTAGATTAAAAAATGAAGGCAATGAAAAGATATTATATGAATTTAAGAAGTTCAAAATAACAAAAGAAGAAATTAGTAATCAATCCGAAAAGATTATAATGCTTGTTAGACCATCGATGCAAAAAGATTTAGAGCGAATAAACATGATTGAAGGTGGGAATTTGATTTATTCAATGTGGGAGGGTTATTTACAAAAGTCTGCAATAATAAAATTTATAGATTATTTGACAAATAGAAAGTTCACATTACATAAAATTCATACCAGTGGACATGCTGATACAAAGACTTTGAAAAAAATGGTTGAAGCGATTAACCCAAAAAATATAGTTCCTATTCATACATTTGAAGGAGAAAAATACAAGGATATATTTAATGAATCAGTTGTAGAATTAAATGATAATGAAATAGTAGAAATATGATGTCACATCCAATAACAGAAATACCAAATAAATTATCTGACCGACTCAGTAATGCAGTATCGGATACAGTATTGTATGTAGATTATTATTATTTTGTTTTACAAATTGATAATGTTTATGAGTTTTGGTTTAATGGGGATTATTTTATTGAAAGTATTGACAAAACTGAAATGCCAGATGAGGCTCTTGACTATTTAGAAAAAGAATGTCCTAAATTTATCAATTTTTATAAAAACAAAATCTATGATGAAAAATCAACAGTAGAATGGCAAGCTAATAATATTTATCCTCAAATAATTCCCCAAATTGGCAATGCTTATAGTGCAATGGTTTATAAAATTATAACTGAAAAAGATGATAAAAGGAATAAAAGGATTATTCATTTACACGAAGATTGGGGTGCTGGAGGAATGGCTGATTTTGAAACTATTGGAGAAAAAGAGGTGGAGGCATTTTTAACATTTTCGGTATTTTCAGAAACATACAAAACAATTAAATCAATATACGAACTTGATTGTTTCAAAAAAGCTAATATTCAAAAGTAATTTAAAGTTATTTGGAAATTTTTAGAGTTTTAAAAATGAATATAATTTTATTCATACTACCTATAAGTGGTTATTATCAAACATATTACAATAATGAAAGAAAAGATTAAAATAATAATGGGTGACATCACCAAACAAGAAGTTGATGCCATAGTTAATGCAGCAAATAACTCTTTATTGGGAGGTGGTGGCGTAGATGGCGCCATTCATCGTGTAGCAGGTCGTGAGTTATTAGAGGAATGCAAAACATTAAAGGGATGCGAAACCGGAGAAGCGAAAATTACCAAAGGCTATCAGCTGCCGGCAAAATATGTGATACATACGGTAGGCCCCATATGGAATGGTGGGGATAGTAAGGAAGAAGTTTTATTAGCAAATTGCTACAGAAATAGTCTCCTTTTAGCCCATGAACAAGATATTAAAACCATAGCTTTCCCTTCCATTAGCACCGGCGTATATGGATATCCAATAGAAAAAGCTGCCAAAATTGCCCTGAAAGAAATACATTCATTTCTGGAAACTCATCCGCTTATGGAGTCTGTTAGCCTTATTTGTTTTGGCTATAAGGATTACAGTATTTATAAAAATGAGTTCGAAGAACTGTAATGATGCCCTGAAATTGTAAAATGGCATATAAATTCTGATTAATATCGAGAAGCTCGTGATAGTGTCCCGGTAAATCAATCAGTATTTTTATTTACGATTGTTTTTAGATAAGTTTAGGCCATATTCCTAAATAATGAAAAAGAGATAATAATTTAATACTTTTTAATATCTTTGTTTTATGGTACAGTTTAATAAATATATAGAAATAAATACAGAAAAGAGATTTGGAAAACCAATTATTAAGGGAACAAGAATTTCTGTTTATGATGTTTTATCTTGGTTATCGAATGGAATGACAAGACAAGAAATTATTTCTGATTATCCTGAATTATCCGAGAATCAAATAAATGCTTGTTTATCATTTGCGGCAAGAAAAGAACAAAGACAATTGTATGCTTTATGAAATTGCTTTTTGATCAAAATATTTCTTTTCGGTTGATTAATAAGATTATAGATGTATTTCCGGAATCAAATCAAGTTAGGAATCTGGGACTGGAAAACTCGACAGATATTGAAATATTCAATTTTGCTAAGAAGCATGATTATGCCATTGTAACATTTGATTCAGATTTTAGTGACTTGAATATTTTAAAAGGACATCCACCAAAAATAATCTGGATTAGAACAGGAAATACAACAACAAGAAATTTAGAAAAACTCCTACGAAATCAACAGGATCTAATTGAACTATTTTTTACAGAAGAATATGGATGCCTTGAAATAGTAGAATAGTACACTCTTATTCATGCATCACCAAAATCTTTTGGGTGATGCTTTGATGCTTGAGCTGAATAGTCATAAAAAAGATGCTGTTGACCAAATCATCAACATCCAATTTAATTTGGCAGTTGCCTTTGGGTTGATATTGCTGAAATACCGTTTTAACTCGTTTACCGGTGATATCTTGCAAATAGATGCTCAATAAACCGGATTCATTCAAATCCAAAGAAATATTGGCCGAGGAGCTGATGGGGTTAGGGGCTATCTGACAAGCTGAAATACTTGAATAATCCTCAATCCCTTCTACGCCAACACAAATATAATTGACACGGGTTCGGGTATTTATTTCCTCATTATCATTGCTGGCAGTGAGTTTTACCGTATAATTTCCATTAGTTTCGTAGGTATGCGATGGGTTTTGTTCTTCGGCAGTGGCACCGTCGCCAAAGTCCCAGACCCAGTTGGTGGGATTCATGCTTGTAAGATCGGTAAACTGAACGCTGAGCGGTGCTGTAGCACTATATTGATCATCGGCAACAAAATCGGCTGTCAGGACTTCGTTTAGCTGGAAATCTCTCTGAATAGAATCGCCGCTGATAAGATCAACCAGAATATTTACGGTATCGTAGCCAAAAGAGGTAGCTCTTAAAGTAGTGATTCCGGCAGGTAATTTCTCAAAAATATAATAACCTTCTTCGTTGGTATAGACTTCTCCTGAACCGGAGGAAGATATCATAGCATTCTCGATAGGTTCGCCGGTATCGATATCCGTTACATAGCCAAATACTTTTGCAGTATAACTAAAGCCCTTGGGATTAAGTAGGAGTTTTACAAAATCGATGGCATAACCATCACCGGCACCTGTAATCGTATCGTCGAAAAGAATGCTTAAGGAATCGTTTTCTAATAAATAGAGGTAGTTTTCCGGAATTGTTAAATTAAGAATTTTCCCAATGGGGCCTCCTTGATTTAGTTGATTAATCAATGCGGCAATATAAGGAGCATCTATGTTATTGATGCTAACGAAATAATGAGAATTATAGCCAATGGGTTGAAAATCATCTGTAAATACCTGAAGAATAGCCGATTCTAATTCCAGGCCATTTAAGTCATAATGAAGGACTATGGGGCGGGGTAGATTCTCCGGTCTGCTTGTTCTGGAAGTATAACCATCCTGGCCGAGGCTTCCGTTATAACTGCTGACCACCATAATTCTATCGGTTCCCATCACATCGTTAGAGTCGAGTGTCCAGGGGAAACTGTGAATAGGAGTCGAATTTCCAGAGAAAGGATCGAAACCATCGGGCCATCCAAAGCTTAAATTATCAATATCTCCACCTCGTACCATCATCTCTGCTTCGGGAGTATCGTAGAGGGTTACTTGCTGTTCGGCCCAATCGCCGTTGTCGTCGTCTTTTTGCTGATTGCTTTGTGCATAAGAGGTCATTTGCACGGCTGTAAATATGACCAAAAGGTATACAATATATTTTTTCATGATGTTATTTTTTTAGGGAAACATAAAGATAAGGAAATTCCTTTTTGATGTCAAGTTTGCATTTATTCTTCAAATGGTTTATTTGCATTATGAAGAAATTATCGTTAACTTTACGATTATGTGATTATTAAAGAGTGTTATTCAGCTTGTTTTGGACTGCCATTTTTTATCATAAAAACCATAACCTAAACCAGAAAACGACATCATTCAATTCTAAAAACCTAATAAAAATGAAAACAAAATTATTTTTTGGACTTATTATTAGCGCATTGTTTATAATGAGTTCTCAGGCTCAAACATTGGAGCTTTGGGGTACCTCGTCAGCAGGCTTTAATGGCAAATCAGATGGATGCATCTATAAAACCGATGCCAACGGTAATAATAAGGAGGTGATATATCAATTTTCCAGCAGCGATGGTGGTATCAATGGCTATCTTCCTTCCGGGGGCTTGCTACAAGCAACTAATAAGAAATTATATGGCACTTGTTTTGCCGGAGGTGAAAATGATTGTGGGGTTATTTTTGAATATGACCCAGCGAATAGCACCTACACAAAGTTATATGACTTTGTAGAAAGTGAGGGCAAAAAACCCAGAGCTACAATGATTCAGGCAACCAATGGTCGATTATATGGTGTAGCTGAAAAAGGCGGGCTTAGCGACTGGGGAACACTCTTTGAGTATGATATTGAGAACCATCAATATACGGTTTTAAATTATTTTAATAGCGGTGACGGCAGATGGCCCAATGGTACATTATTGCAGGCCAATAACGGAAAACTTTATGGTTGTGCAGATGCCGGAGGTGCTATGGGTTACGGCGTTTTATATGAATATAATATCGACAGCAGTAAGTATACCGTTTTAGAGAGTTTTTATGAGTCATCCAATGGTAAAGGCCCTAATGGTGGCCTTATACAGGCCGATAATGGAAAGATATATGGTACCGCAACGGTTGGTGGTGATAATTATAATGGTGTTATCTTTGAATATGATATTGAAGCAGACACTTTAAAGAAAGTGTTTGATTTTAATTGGAACGAAGATGGCCGTTATCCCTTAGGTGGTTTAGTGCAAATAGCAGATGGCTCATTGATGGGAATGACCTACGGTGGTGGTGATAATCTGGGGGGAATTATTTATTCCTTTAATATCAGTGATTATTCATTGACCAAATTAGTAAGTTTAGCAAGTGCCTTCAATCCCGTAACAGGTTTTTTTCAGGCTTCCACTGGAAAACTCTATGCTGCTTTTACCGGTTCCTCTTATATAGGCGGTATTTTTGAATATGATATGGAAACGGAGACGGTTACAATAAAGGTATATGGTGGGTCACCATACAGCAAATTGATAGAGATAGAAGGGAGTAATAATGCCATTGATGAGAGTTTAATAAAAGATCATATCAGGCTTTATCCAAATCCTTCTCATGGAACCACTACGCTGACATTTGATGAAGGCATAGCAGTTCATCAGATAAATATCTGGAGCATAGAAGGGAAACTCCTGAGAGAATATCCTCATATTGATTCACAAACTCTGGATATTGATCTCCCCAATGGGCTTTACCTCGTAGAAGTTATTACTAAAGACAGCAAAAGGGTCTTGAAATTTATTAAAGAATAAATCAATATTTTCCGAATTATTTTATAATAATAAAGTTATGAAGAACTTAAATATATTATTAATCATCATCCTTGTTTCTGTTGTTTATAGTAGTTGCAAAAAAGAATTAAGAAGAAGAAAAGAGTAATCAGAAACCAATATGTAATATTACTTCACCAGCCAATAATCAGGAAATAACCCAAGGCGAAACTGTTAGCATTTCGGTTGATGCCACTGATCGTGATGGTAGTATCACCAAAGTAAATTTTTATATTGATGGTGTTGAGAAAAGTACGGTGACAACTTCTCTACCACACCGGGAGCACAGGGCATTTGTCCAGATGATTGGCATTTACCAACCGATAATGAATGGAAAACCATGGAAATGGCCTTAGGAATGAGTCAGAGTGAAGCTGATTTTACTGGTTGGCGTGGAACAGATGAGGGCGATAAAATAAAGTCTACAACAAATTGGAATAATGATGGTAATGGAACGGATTCCAGTGGTTTTTCGGCCTTGCCTGGAGGTTTCCGCGACAGCAATACATACTTTTATGGTTATGGGACCAAAGGCTATTGGTGGATAAGTTCTACTGGCGAAGGTTGGTACCGCTATTTGCACTGCGATTACTCAACGGTGTATAGAATGGGTGGCAATAAACTGAATAGCTTTAGTGTTCGTTGTGTAAAGGATTGATGGAACACCAATTAATAAAGTTGATTCTCCGGATAATCCTATGAGAATAATAATCAATCACGCTTCTTATTTGCATGCTTAATCATGGCTGTTATTGGTTAATAAATCATGATTTTGTGATGTGCCTATGTAAAGGAATTTTATTATTTTTGACCAAGTTTTGAGATTGAAAGTAATGAGTTGTTATGCGCCTTGGGAGAGAAGGAGATATAACAGATTTACTATAAAGAAATTGCTCCCTCTATCATAACTAGAAGGATGTAGAATGGGTAGGGAAACAGTTAGTTTAGTTAGTTATGAAGTTAAATAAATGAAGATTATACGTTTAGTTATATTATTATTGTTTGCAATAATAACTGTCTTAGGTTTTTCTCAGGAAAAATCATCAAAGACTTGGGATAACCAGGCTTATATTGGTAATAAGGTGGCTGCCAGCAGCGGCAATTGGAGGTATTCCGGAGAATTGCAGGTACGTCTGGAAGATGATATGAGTCAGCTTGATAACTGGTACATCGAAGGTGTTGCTACTTATATGCTCTCCAAGAAAGTAGAAATAGTACCTGATTTTAGAATAAGCATCAAACCCGATGAAGTTGAATACCGACCCGGTATGGGACTCATTTATAAGTTTATCAAATCCGATTTTCAGTTTGTGAACCAGCTAAAGTGGCAGTTGGACATGGATAATAAGGGAAATCATGATAATGGCTTACGATATGCTATTTTTATTAATCATAAGATGTCGGAGAAGCTGATTACAAATTTCGCTTTTGGAGCCTTTTACCGATGGAGAGAAGCCGGCTGGAATGGTTTTCAGTTCGTGAGGTTTGGTCCCGGTATAGCCTATGTGATTAACAAACAACACACCATTAATTTCAACTATTTTATAAGTGCCGAGAATAATACGGTGGACTGGGATTGGGCAGGTATTTACGCCATACAGTTAATTATTAATATTAACAAAGGCTATAAATACATACCCGCAAAATATATCTCGTTTTAAGGGAGAAATAATAACCATAGAGATTTAGTCCTCTCTGATAGCATTTAAATCTTCAAGAATATTAATGGATTCAAGGATGTAATTATCTTTTGTGATATCATCATGCCATTCGTCGGTAGTCACTCTTTTGGTACTGTCGTTATTAATGATGGCTGTATCCATAGCCAAATCGTAAACCACCATATCCAAAGTGTCTTTACCAATATTATCAAACTGATCCAAATAGTCTTTGCGTATCTTTTTGTCTAACTCAAATTGTTCAAAATTTAAAGACTCCAAAGTATTTTCTCTTTGTTCTTTTACCCATTTGGCATAATCATCAATTTGTTGAAACACATGGCTGTTCTCAATTCTCTTTTGGCTGTGTTGAGCAATATATTGATAATTAGGGATGTATTTTATTTTTTCTTCGTAGTCGGCAGGTTCTATTTCGTCCCAGGGAAGTGCAAAATCCATTTCTTTTTCACCAAAGTCGATATAAGAATAGTTGGTTGGAAGAATCACGTCAGGGGTTACACCTTTAAGTTGGGTGGCACCTCCATTGATACGGTAGAATTTTTCCATGGTGAT
>Ga0256827_10001485_pt1 | contig 15040 bp, 16 predicted proteins | sample CV84metaG_FD_185977 | JGI IMG/M metagenome (GOLD analysis project Ga0256827, IMG submission 185977) | Hydrothermal vent microbial communities from East Pacific Rise, Pacific Ocean - CV84 | ecosystem: Environmental > Aquatic > Marine > Hydrothermal vents | place: Pacific Ocean: East Pacific Rise... | reverse complement strand
ACATGAAAAAAAAGCATCTTTTATTATGATATATCGAGTACTCTCACTTAAAAAGATATAAGACTCAGTTATCTCATTAGGAGAGACTATCATTTTATAAGGAACTTTTAGAAATTGATTAAATACAATATCTAAAATATATTCTCTCTCAGGAATGTTATTTGGTGGAATAAAAATTCTAATCATAACTCTTCTTGTAAATATTTTTTACAAAATTATACACAATAGAACCTAATAAAACTATAAACAACCTATGTTAATATATAACAATGACTAATAATCTATTGGAACCTTATTATATAGATTTTTTTGATCTGTATTCGCACCATTTTCAACTAATATTAAGATAATTTCTCTGTTTTTTTGAAAAAATGCATAGTGTAAAGGAGTATCTTTGTCATACCTCAAGGTTCTATTAATATCACAGTTAGAATCTATAAAAAGCTGGATTAACTCTACATTCTCTTTTTCTACGGCATAATGAAAAAAAGTATTTCCAAAAGAGTCAACACTATCGATATTTACACCTTTATTTATAAGTAATTTCACAATTGAAAGAATATTTTTATCATTAAAGGAAGATAAAGCATCAAAAATAGGGTATACAGTAGAGTAGTTACTCCTCTTATTAACATCTGCGTCACTATTGATTAAAAGTTTTAGCATCTCAACATTACCTTCCCTACAAGCATAATGGAGAGGAGTACAATCATATTCGCCCAAAATATCCACATCAACACCCTGCCTAAGATATTTTTTTAACTCTTCTATTTGATTTTTAATAATACTTATATGTATAGGTTTATCTTTCATTTTTTATCCTTAAAAAGTAAAATTATATCTTTATATTCTGAATTTTTATATATAATATTTTTTTTTAATGTAAAATGTTTTGAAATATTAAATAACTATTTAAAACAAAAAAGATATAATCACATATGGTTTTACAAGAAGAGAGTATCAATCTCATAACACTTTTTCGCAATTTTTATAGGTATAGGTGGAGCGTTTTTATTATATTAATTTCCACTATAACAGCCACTTTTTTCTATGCTAAACAGATAACCCCTATCTACTCTAGCAATATGCTTATAAGTATAGAAAGGGATCAAGCATCTAGCATAAAATCACTATTTCCCAATAGCAATGTAGTTAACATTGATATGGAAAATCAACTGGATTATGACATTAGTATTCTGAAATCTAGGCATATAATATCCAAAGTTTTAGAAAGGATAGATCTCTCTAAACGGTTTTTTGTAAAAGAGTCATGGAAAGATAGAGAGCTATATAAAGATGAAATACCTTTTAAAATAAAATTTAACAATAAAAGTTTAACAATAAGCTCTTTCGAGTTTATTATAGAAGAGATAGATAATAAACATTTTATGCTTCAGGAAAAAGAGGTTAAAGAGAATAATAGAACACTATATGAATATGAAAAAATAATCAATAGAAAAAATTATGAATTAAAAATTTATAAAAGAGAAGAGAGAGAATTCCTATCAAATAAAATATACACTATCAAGATAGAAAATAATAAAAATATTTTAATTTCAAATATTTTAAATAATTTGTCTATAGAGAAAAAAATTAATAAACTGCTAGATATAAATTATGAAGATAGAATACCTGCAAGAGCAAGAGACATCATTACACAACTTGTTTTAAGTTATGAAGAGTATATTTTAAACAGTAGGCAACTAAAAGATGTAAGCAATATAGCTTTTTTTGACAAAATGATTTTAGAATTAGAAAAAACATTAAAAAATATAGGTAAAGAATTAAGAGGATATAGATCACAACATAGTGAACTTTTATTATTAGGATCAGAAGATAAAATTTTTCTTAACACTATAGAAAAAAATCATAATATTTCAGAGTTATCTCTTAAGCTTAATGCTCTAAAATCAACAAAAAAGCGTATTAATAATGGTATGTATTCTACCTCTTTACTTGAAAATAACAATCTTCAAACAGATGATATTAATCAACTTTTAGAAAAACTTAGAGATAGAAAAGAGCATTTAACTATTCTACACAGACAAAATAGAAATATAGAATCCCTAATAGTTGATGATGTAGACTATAGAAATATGCTATATCAACTTAAAAAATCTAAAAAAGAGTTGAGAGAACTAACAATAGAATATACAGAGATCCATCCTCAGGTTAAAAAAATACAAACAGATATTGATCAGATAAAAATAGAATTAGAGACCTATCTTACAGATCATATCGAGGGATACTCAAAAGAAACTATAAAACTTAAAGAAGAGATTAATAAGATAATAAATGCACTTATCAACTCTATTCAAAGAGAGTACTCTAATATAAAAAAATCATTAAGTAGAGATAAAAAGTCTATTGATCAATTACCACAGTCAACAATGAAACTTGAAGAGTTAAAAAGATCATTTCAACTTAATGAGAATAACCATGAAAGACTTTTACAGAAAAGAAGCGAATCAATTATCTCAAAAGAGTCAATTACCTCAAATATTCAAATTGTAGATAATGCAACCTACCCCATAGAACCTATAAGACCTAAAAAAACTTTTTTCTATCTTTCAGGACTAATTTTAGGATTATTGTTATCTATAATCTATACCTCCTTCCGTATCTATAGAGATAAAAGAATATATAGTAGACATGATATTGTATTGAATAATTACTCATTAATATATAAAGAGAATAAAGATAAAGGAGATAATTTTTGGACACTTATTGCACATATTGAAAGAGTGAAAAGTAGAAAAAGATCTAAAGTAATACTAATCTCATCTAATGGATATGAAGAGGATAAAAGTATTACAACTCAAAAACTCTCTTTAGCATTAGATAATATTTCTAAAAAAACTGTTGTGATAGATTTTGATATTTATAAAGGAAAATTAACTTATCACTTAAACCTAAACTCTCTTAAAGGACTCAGTACAATATTGACAAGTAAACATACATTGAAAGAGATAGAGATAAAAGAGTATATCCATAATCATAAAAAGATAGATATATTACCATCAGGACCTATTATACCAAATGGATCATCACTGCTATTTAATCCAAAGATTGAGACCATAGTTGAAAATCTATCATTAGAATATGACTATATTCTAATAGATGCACCACCTATTGGAGAGTATCCTGTAACAAAAATTTTATTGAAGTATATAGATATATTTTTAATAGTAGCAAAGATAAAAAAAACAGACAGAAGATTTTTTGAAAAAATTCAAGAAATAAATGAAAAGGAGATGGAAAAAATAGTTTTCCTAAACAACCCATGATAAAAATCAAAACTAACTCTAGTTTTTCTAAAAATGTACTAACATTAATGACAGGAACAACCGTAGCACAAGCTATTCCTATATCTATAAGCCCCATATTGACCAGAATTTATACACCTGAAGATTTTGGTCTTTTGACAACATTTGTCTCTATCTCTTTTATATTTGGCTCTATCGCCAATGCTAAATATGAACAGGTCATTATGTTGCCTAAAAAAGATGAAGATGCTATTAATATCTTTGCGTTAGGTTTTATTATAACATCACTACTTACATTAATGCTACTACTCATAGCTATATTTTTTAATACTACAATAACGACTATGCTCAATAATCAAGCCATAGGAATATGGTTATATTTTGTACCTATTTCTGTTTTTGCTATTGGTTTTTTTAATATTTTAAACTATTTTAATAGTAGAAAAAAAAGCTATAAAGATATAGCAAAAGCTACTGTTATAAAATCTATAGTATTAGCCACAATTCAACTCTCTATAGGATTTTTAAAAAATGGTGCAACAGGATTAATAACAGGACAGTTTATATCACAAATATCTGCAAATATACAACTTCTTAAAAATACAATAAATGATAAAGTACTTATGTCAAAAATCAAAAGAGTTAAAATTATAGCCTTGGCAAAAAAGTATAGTGATTTTCCAAAATTTGCACTCCCTAGTAGTTTGGCAAGCACACTATCTTTACATCTTACAAATATTCTTATATCATCTTTTTACTCTCTAGCTACACTAGGTCTATACTCCATTGTACAGAGAACTTTAGCTATGCCATCTGCACTAATTGGTGGAGCAATAGGACAAGTTTTTTTTCAAGAGGCTATAGAAGAAAAGCATAAAACAGGTCTAATTATCAACACATTCAATATAACAGCAAAAAAGCTAATACTTATAGCCCTACCCTCTTTTACACTACTATTTTTTATAGTTGAAGATCTATTTGCTTTTGTTTTTGGAGAGGAGTGGAGAGTTGCAGGAGAGTATGCCAAGATTGTTATACCATATTTTTTTATCAGCTTTATCTCCTCTACTCTTAGCTCTGTTTACGATATTTTTGGATACCTAAAACTTGAATTATGGTGGCAAATTTCACTCTTTATTGGTACTCTGTCGATCCTTATTATCTCCCACTCACTAGATGCTAATTTTAAAACTCTATTAATATGGATAATGAGTTATAGCTCGGCTATGCAAATAGTATCATTTCTTATTATGAGAAATATTGTATATAAAAACAAAGGAAAAAAATGACAAATATAGAAAAATATAGGATATTCTGCAAAACAGAAAAAGATATTCCTTTATTTAGCAAAGATTGGTGGCTTGATGCCGTTTGTGATGAAGGAGAGTGGAATGTTTTGATATATGAAAAAGGTAATAAGATTTGGGCTACTATGCCATACTATCTAAAAAATAAATATGGATTTAAAATTTTGACTGTACCAAAATTGACACAAACAATGGGACCATATATAAAATATCCCGAAAAACAAAAATATTATAAAAAACTCTCTTGGGAAAAAGAGATAATGGATTATTTTATAGATAATCTACCGAAATTTGATTATTTTTCACAAAGTTTTAAATATTCTATTACTAATTGGCTTCCTTTTTATTGGAGAGAATTCAACGAAACTACAGGATATACTTATGTTATAGAGGATGTAAGTAATTTAGATATCGTATTTAATAATTTCAATAGTTCTGCAAAGAAAAACATTAATAAAGCTATAAAAAATGATATTAATATAATAGATAGTGAAGATATAGATACATTATATAATATAAATAAAATTACATTTGAAAAGCAAAATATTCAAATGCCCTATTTAAAAAAATTTATACAAAAGATTTTTAATACTTTAAAAAAACACAATTCTGTAATTATTAAATTTGCAATCAAAAATGATGATATTTTATCTGTAATGATGGGAGTAGTTGACAATAATTCTATATATATGTTAATTGGTAGTTCAAATAGAAATATTAAAACTTATGGAGCAGAATATTTATTATATTGGGAAATGATTAAATATGCCAATCAAGAAAAACTAGCATTTGATTTTGAAGGAAGTATGATAAATGGAGTAGAAACGAGAAATAGAAGTTTTGGAGCAATTCAAAAACCATATTTTCAAATCACAAAAACTAACTCAAAGCTTTTAAAAACAATTGGACATATTCAAGAAAGTTTACAATAATAGAGATATAATTACATAAAAAATAAAATTAAACAAAAAAGAAAATATATGAACTTTGAATTAACCATCAATCCTATAAAAGATATAACCGCAGAGATAGAGATTATCATTGTTGTAGATAAAAATCTGGATCACAAATTTGTTAAAGATAAGAAATCACTAAAAAAAGCTGGTTTTCAATCGGAACAAGATGAAACTTGTCTACTTATAGAGAAAGATAGACTATATGTAGGTATAGAATCTATCTCTAGCTTCAATGTGAGAACAGCTATCGCATCAGCGATTAGAGTATTGAGTAAAACCTCTTACAAAAGCCTCAAAATTGCCTCATATATGAACCATCCAAAATGTACTGCTGTCATTAGAGCAATAGTAGAAGGGTTCATACTAGGAGCATATAGTTTTGATAAATACAGAACTAAAAAAAATACCTTGGCTATAGAGACCATCAATATCTCTTTAGAGGACTACAACGAGTATGAACTAGAGATCAAAAAATGTGCTATATCGATGAATAAAGGGCAAGTAGTAGCTGAAGCTACCAATTTTACACGAGATATAGTCAACACAACACCTGATGATTGCTACCCTGAGACTATGGCTGAAATCGCAGAGAAACTTTCAGAAAATAGCAAACTAAAGTGCAGTATACTCAAACCAAAAGAGTTGAGAAAAGAGAAGATGGAGACGCTTCTTGCTGTAGCTCGTGCATCTCGTCACAAACCAAGAGTGATTCACCTAACACATAAGCCCAAAAAACCTCTAGCAGTTGTTACATTGGTAGGAAAGGGGCTTACATATGATTCAGGTGGATTGAGCCTAAAACCATCGGATTTTATGGTCACAATGAAATCAGACAAGAGTGGAGGATCAGCAGTACTAGGAATCATGAAGGCTGTATCTGATCTAAATCTACCGATAGAGGTACATGGATTTGTCGGAGCTGTGGAGAATATGATAGGTGGAGATGCCTATAAACCTGATGATGTACTAGTAGCCAAAAATGGTACAACCATTGAGATTAGAAACACTGATGCAGAGGGGCGTTTGGTTCTTGCTGATACATTATGTTATGCTCAGCAAGAGGTCAAAGCTGACTATATCTTTGATTTTGCTACACTTACAGGAGCTAGTGTTGTAGGTGTAGGTCACTACACTTCAAGTATCATGGGAAATAGTGAAGAGGTCAAAAAGATGATACTCAAAGCATCAGCTATATCAGGTGAATTTGCTACTAAACTGGACTTCAATCGATACCTCAAAAAATCGCTTAGTTCAGAGATAGCAGATATATGTAATATCTCAAATACCCGTTATGGTGGAGCGATAACAGCTGGTCAATTCTTGGAATCATTTATAGATGATGATCACAAAGAGAAATGGGCTCATATAGATATAGCAGGTCCTGCATTTGTAGAGCATGTATGGGGTGAAAATCCTCATGGGGCAAGTGGAGCGGGTGTGAGATTGATGACAAGACTACTAGAAAAACTGGCTAGAGACAATGCAGAGTAGAGAGAAAAAAAAGTATTTCAAAATACTCTTTTTTATAGCAGTAGGGGTAGTATTTACCCTATCTGTTGTACCTACAGATAAGCTAGATTTTGATTTTGAATACACAGATAAAGTGAAGCATATTATTGCATTTTTTACCCTATCACTACTACTAAATCGAGCATCTTCAACTATACTTCATCGTCTCAGAAATATGGGTGCTTTACTACTTTTTGGTATATTTATAGAGTTGGCACAATACTTTACCCCTCACAGGACTACTAGTATTGACGATGTTGTAGCTGATTTAGTAGGAATCTTTCTATTTCAACTTTTGTATTCACTATTTAGATGGATAAAACAGAAGATGTAGTCGAGGGACTACACCAAAGCTTAATCTTTTTTTCCAATCAATGCACACTGCCCTGTGATAGCACAGAGTGGACAAAAGTTGGTCAAACCTGCAATCAATGGAATAGCTCCTAGATAAAACCAACTGTTTCCACTATAGAAACCATAGCCTATTAACCCAGCCCCCAAAACAATCCGAAATGGTTGACAAAATTTACTCATCTTCTTAGCGTTCATATATATATCCTTTAGAATTAAAATTTAGATAATTTAACATAATTAGGCTTTAGCATCAGCTAAAGTAATAGCAAAAAGTACATTTACGCCACTCTCTATTAAGATTTTTTTAGCTTCCTGTAGAGTTATACCTGTAGTAACAATATCATCTACCAAAATAGCATTAATATTTAACAATCCACTATATTGAAATCTACGAGGATTCTCTAATCTATACTGCAAAGATTTTCCTGCATAGGTTACAGAATTAGTTGATATTAGCTTAGCATATAGAACTTCTGATCTCTTATGGCTCATCTCGTGAGTCAAAAGAGAGACATGACTATAACCACTCTTTACCACCTCATCTACTCCAATAATATATACTTTTCTACTATCTTCTTGTAAAAACTTTTGAATGAATGGTCTAAATGTCTGCTTAGCTAAAGATCTATAGACAATATAACCTTGTGGAGTATGTTTGGTGAGTAGTAGATCTTCGATATTTTGATATTTGAAAAAACTATAAACATCCAATGTCCCAAATTTTCGCTTTGAGACAGAGGGTTTGAGAAGCTTCTCTTTACACCGTTTACAAAATGTATCAAGAGTTAGCTTATGACAACTTAAACATCGCATATATCTTCCATTTTTTAATATATTATATCGAAAAATGTTAAAATATATTACAATACATCTCTTATAACAATAGCGTGATGGAGTACCACAAAATTTAAGATAAAAATACCCATAGAAGATCCTCTTGAGATGATGGTCTCTAGCTTGGTTCTCTCTTTGCCATTAGTTCTAAATGCAATAATCGTATGAAGTATAGTAATAAAAGTCATCGCAACTACAATTAGAAGTTTTTCTCTCAATGCATCTATAGCAATATTATGTACCGTGTCGTCAAAAAGAACAGTGATCAAACCATTCTTGATAATCATCAAAGTACCAGTAGTCAATAGAGCAATCAAAGAGACTATCTCAAAATAACCAAATATAGGGCCTATCCGTGGATAGACTGCATTTTGATTCTCTTTACCTTTGAGTGAAATTCCTAAAACGAACATAAAAACAGAGCCACCAATCCATGAGACAGCGGCTATTAGGTGTATATGTATCTCCCAACCCAAATCTTTCCTTTTAAACCTTTGATTCTACTATTATAGCCTAATCTTCAGTAGTTATATTGAGTTTTCTCAATTTGTAATAATAAAGAAAAAGTAAACAAGAGTGCTAATCCAATTTCAAAACAGCCATAAACGCTTCTTGCGGTACATTCACAGAACCGATCGCCTTCATACGCTTTTTACCAGCCTTTTGCTTGTCAAGTAGCTTTCGTTTACGGGTAATATCTCCACCATAACACTTTGCTGTTACATTTTTACCTGTCGATTTGACATTGGTTCTAGCGATAATCTCATTACCAATACTAGCCTGAATCGCTACCTCAAACAGCTGTCTAGGGATCAACTCTTTTAGTGACTTAACAAAGGCTAAACCTCTTGTTCTAGCTTTGTCTCTAGGGACGATAATAGATAAAGCATCTACCACCTCACCTGCTACTCGAACATCTAGTTTTACCAAATCCCCTGCTCTAAACCCTATAGGCTCATAATCAAAACTCGCATACCCTTTAGTGGTACTTTTGAGCTTATCATAGAAGTCCAATACAATCTCATTCATAGGCACATCATACTCCAAAAGAACCCGCTCAGCGTTGATGTAATCCATCTTGATCTGAATACCACGACGATCATTTAGAAGCTTGATTACATTTCCAAGATAGTCAGTAGGTACAAGTATAGTCGCTCTGATATATGGCTCAAAAATAGTATCTATCCTTTGAGCCTCTGGAAGATCAAATGGATTTTGGATCTCTATTCTATCTCCATTAGTCTGCACTACTTCATAAACGACTGTAGGAGCAGAGGCGATAAGCTCTAGGTTAAACTCTCTCTCTAGACGCTCCTTGATCACCTCCATATGTAACATCCCCAAGAATCCTGTCCTAAACCCTGAACCAAGAGCCAAAGAGGACTCAGGCTCAAAAGAGATAGAACTGTCATTGAGTTTAAGTTTATTGAGTGCATCTCTTAGATCTTCAAACTTATCAGTCTCTATAGGATATATACCTGCAAAGACAAAAGGTTTTGCAGGTTCAAACCCATCAATCCTCTCTAGTGTAGGATCTTTTGCATCAGTAACGGTATCTCCCACTTGGAGTCCATCTACTGTCTTAAGACCTGTCACTACGATACCAATCTCACCTGTTTTGATCTCTGTAGTCTTGATAGGAGCGATAGGATTGGGGTACATAAGATCAAGAACTTGATACTCCTCTTTGGTACTCATGATCTGAATCTTTGCACCCTTCTCTATCCGTCCATCATAGACACGAACCAGAGCCAAAGCACCAAGATAGTTATCAAACCAAGAGTCATAAATCAGTGCTTTACATGAAGCATTCTCATCACCACTAGGTGCAGGAATACGATCTACAATCGCTTCGATCAGCTCAGGAACACCAAGTCCTGTCTTGGCAGAGACTAGAGAATGTTCAGTACAATCCAATCCAACAGCATCCTCTACCTCTTCGAGTACTCTTTCAGGTTCAGCAGCTGGAAGATCTATCTTATTGACTACAGGGAGAAGTTCAAGATCATTATCCATAGCAATATAGACATTGGCTATAGTCTGAGCCTCAACCCCTTGGGCTGCGTCGATAATCAGCAATGCACCCTCAGATGAAGCAAGAGAACGGCTAACCTCATAGGAGAAATCAACATGACCAGGGGTGTCTATGAGATTAAGAATATAATGCTCTCCATTTTGTTCATAATCGAGTCGAACAGATTGTGCTTTGATGGTGATTCCACGCTCTTTTTCTATATCCATCGTATCCATAACTTGTGCGGACATCTTTCTATCTACAACAGCATTACACTCTTGGATAATTCTATCTGCCAAAGTAGATTTACCATGATCGATATGAGCAATAATAGAAAAGTTTCTAATATTTGACTGAGGTATATTTTTTGCCATTAGTTTGTCTCAAATAGTGAATTTACGCTCTCGTTATTATAGACCCTTCGGATCACTTCACCCAACATCTTAGCAGTAGAGAGAACTCTTATCTTTGGAGAGGTCTGTTTCATCGGAATAGTATTGGTCACAACCAACTCATCCAACTCTCCTGCCTCTATACGATCATAAGCTGGACCAGAAAGCACAGGGTGAGTACAACATGCCATGACAGAGGTTGCCCCTTGTGCTTTTAGGGCTGCTGCTGCCTTGACCATTGTCCCTGCTGTATCTACCATATCATCAATCATAATCACATCTTTGCCTTCGACATTACCGATGATATTCATCACCTCAGACTCATTTGCTTTCTCTCTTCTTTTATCTACGATAACCATCTCTAGCCCCATAGTCTTGGCAAAATATCTAGCACGAGCCACACCACCAATATCAGGACTAGCAACAATTGGATTTTTGAGTTTTTTTGATTTTACATAGTCATTAAAAAGCACTGCTCCATAGAGGTTATCTACAGGAATATCAAAAAATCCTTGAATCTGAGAAGCATGAAGATCCACAGTGACCACACGAGTAATACCTGCTGTCTCCATAAGATTAGCTACCAATTTAGCAGTAATAGGAACTCTAGGTTCTGCTTTTCTATCTTGTCTAGCATACCCATAATAAGGGACAACAGCTGTAATAGATCTAGCAGATGATCGTTTTAGTGCATCAACCATAATAAGCAATTCCATAAGATTAAAGTTCGCTGGAGCAGAGGTTGGTTGGACGATAAAGACATCTTTACCTCGAACACTCTCCTCGATTTTGATACTTATCTCATTGTCAGAGAATCTTGTTATTTTAGCTTTAGAGAGTGGTTGGTCGAGGTACTTTGATACCTCAAGAGCGAGTTCTTCATTTGCAGTTCCAGAAAAAAGCATATATCCTGTCATATTTAATCTACCTTATCATAATTATAATTAGTCGAATTTTACCCTTATTTTCATAATAGAGTGATTTTTGACGAAAATAGAAAAGTTTTTTCTTTTTTTCTCTTTAGTTTTAATTTATAAGTTTTTCAATTGTATAATAAATTTTCACAAATAAAAAAGGGGAAATTATGAAAAAACGACTTTTAACACTTGGCTTAGGTATCTCCATGATACTATCTTTGGGGACAACTCTATCGGCAGAAGAGGGCAAACCTCTAGATCAGATTCCTGAAAAGGTTGAGCATACTCCATTTACAGTAACACGAGTAAATATCGACACCAATATGATAAAACTTGCAGAGCTATATTATGGTGATGCGAATGATTCAAAAGTGATACAAGATGCCAATAAAAACTTAGATATGAATATCTCACAAAATACAGAGGTAAAAATACCTATAACCGCAAAATTCAAAGACCAACCAGAACAGTTGAGTTGGAACTAAAAGCTAGGAAATCAATGATAATATTAGGTATAGGAAACATCCTACAAAAAGATGATGGATTAGGGGTTTATGCCTCAACTTATCTCAAAAACAACTACACCTTTGACCCAAAAGTAGAGATTATCAATGGTGGAGTAGAGGGGATCAATCTCTACTCCATATTTGAAGAGAATAGCCACATCCTCATACTAGATGCACTACAACTAGAGGATGAACCATCCTCCATATACCTCATCCCATCAACAGAGCTTAGTGGTCATGGATTAAACTCAGGTGGAGCTCACGAGATAGGAGTCTTGCAGTGTCTTGACATGCTAGAACTCCAAGGCAAATCTCAACCAAAAGCTACCATACTAGGGATGATACCTCATCATGTAACCTTTGATATTGAGTTGAGTGATATAATAAAAGAGGCGTTTGAAGGATATATCAAAGTAGCATTGAACTATCTAAAAAACGAGGGAATAGAAGCAACCCTCAAAGATAAAATCATCTCTTTAGAAGAGATTATCAAGGATGTTCGAAAACTGTAGGTTCAATTTTATCGAACCTATGATTTTACAACGCTAGTCTCCCACCCATCATAAGAAGCTCCATAAAGTTCAAAGGCATCTATCAAATAGAGAGTCAACTCATCTATATCATTATAAAAAGGTTTATCCATTCGATAAAAAGCAACCCCTTTGATCCCATTCTCATTCTCTATCTCAGACTGTATCTTAAAACCATCTGCTTCTAGTTTGGCTAATAGTTCATTTTTTTTAACATCATCTCCAAAAAAAGCTTTATGCTCAATCGCTCGTGCCAAATAGAGGTTGTCCCCTTTGGTTTTAAGAGAATCACAAGCTTTATGATTTTGGATAATCTGCCACTCCTTAACATTTGGATAGAGTAGATTATAGTAGTAGTCCCACCCCTCATCCTCCTGAAATCCACTACTTATCTCATAGGTAGTATGCTCATCAAGTGCAAAGTTTAGAAAATCTTGCCAATTATAGGTAAATTGTAAGTAGTATAGAAAAGTAACATACCCATCACTAAAAATCCGACCGACATACTTACCTATACGAAATTTGATCAACGAAGCCTCTAATTTATCTTCCAAAAAAGCTATCTCAGCCTCTTCACTCTGACCTACTAAGCCTCTATCATTTGGCTCTTTTAGCTTTACCTTGACAAAGGCTATTTGTGGATAGATATATCTGAACTTCTCCACATCCATAGAGATACCTGCATTAAATAGAATAGAGGCAGGTTTTCCCTCTAGGTTTTTCATGTATAGTTCCCAGTACTCTTGCATTATTTTCCTTTTTATTTTCAACACAGAGGGCAGACACGGAGGTCGCCCCTACAATTGTTAATTCATCTCTAGGCTCATTAGGTACATATCTTCGCCGTCTATTACTTTTACACTTAAGCTTTCGCACTTTTGACAAAGATATCGTATCTCATCCTCTTCATATATATGTCCACAATCACGACACTCTAGTTTGAGTTTCTGTTCATTTATCACAAACTCTGCCCCATCACACATCGTCCCCTCTTTAAATGTATCGAATGCTACTTGAAGTAGATGTGTCTCTATCCCACTCATCACTCCTATCTTACAAACTACTCTACTTATGGTTGAAGCTTCGTTCTGCTGTGCTACATCTTCACACTGATTTAGAAGTGCTTGTACTACGCTATATTCGTGCATTATGAATACCTATTCAATTTTTTGTTTATTTTACTCTAAAAAGCTTTAAATAGTATAAAATATAAAATATCTTATTTTTGTATATTTTTATATTATAATTATAAAGATACATGAGGAGAAAAAATGAAAAAGATTATTTTAATATTATTCTTAATACTAAATATCGGCTGTAAGGATGAAAAGAAAGAGAATCAATCTCAAAAGATAATGCTACAAAAAGAACTGAAATATAACGGTGTTACAATACATCATAAAAAACTAGGAGATATTTATATTAAAGGTAAAAAAACGCTACATTATCAAGAATATTTAAAAGGTAAATTAGAAAAAGAAACACTGTTTATTGACATGGAAAAAATTTTTCCTATATCAACAAAAAAAAATAGAATATACTATGTTGCTCCATATGCTATTTTTAGTGAAACGCATAATACATACTGGGAAATTGGACTATTCTCATATAATAAAAGAAAAGAAGAAAATGAACATATTAAATCTATTACTCTTGGATATAAGATAAAAGTATATAATTTTAGTTTTGAAAAACTAAGTAATAATAAAATTAAAATTCTCTATGGAAAATATGGAAAGCATCAAAAAATGTCCGAAGAACCAGATGAGTTCGCTTCCATTATTTGGGATATATAAAAAATTATAAACTATATTTTTTTAATCTATCAGGAGTTTTAATAGGACAGACTTTCCAAACAAACTCAGCTCTAAGTGTATGAAAAGCAGAATCCTTATCCCAAAATTCAGGGTACATAATCTCTATCTCCCTCTCTTTTAGAGCTTCTATCCTCTCTCCATTCTCCTCTAAAAACTCCTGTTTATCCCAAATAAAATCATCATCAAATTTTGATTTTGCAAATTGATGTAAATCTTCATAGTAACTATCATGAGCAAAAACTTCATCAACCATTCCAATCTTTTTGGCATACTCCACTGAAATAGGCAGACACTCATCAAGCAGTTGTTGAGCCTTTATCTCCCCTACTCTTTTAGGCAAACTATAGGTATGATACTCACTCCCACTCAATCCAAGCGTCTTATAGTGAGGATTCAAAACAATCCCCTCTTTAGCCACCACAAAATCACAAGCCAATCCCATAAAAACACCACCTGCCCCTGCATTACGAGCAAAAGAGGCAACCGTTAATATCTCATCAGCAAAAATAATAGATTTAATAAGGTCATTCATCGCATTAATATTTGCCCAACCATCTTCACCCTGTTTTTGGCTATCTTCTAAAATATTTAGATGAATTCCATTAGAGAAAAAGTCCATCCCACCAATTAAAACCAAC